>Ga0316204_10001332_pt1 | contig 69835 bp, 63 predicted proteins | sample 6monrhotite_MG_2_FD_205661 | JGI IMG/M metagenome (GOLD analysis project Ga0316204, IMG submission 205661) | Microbial mat bacterial communities from mineral coupon in-situ incubated in ocean water Damariscotta River, Maine, United States -... | ecosystem: Environmental > Aquatic > Marine >... | reverse complement strand
ATTATCGACATCAAAAGATTTACAAAATTAATTTACGAAAACAACTTGAAATGGAATAATATACTTGAAGAACTTAGTGTTACCCATGTGCCCGAACATGTGTTACCCATGTCTCCGGTCTATACACATAGCGTAACCCAACAATTGTTGAAATTAATTTGCATGATGGAAATGCAGGGAAATAAAGCTTCAATCAATATTGATCGTATGGTTGGAATAACAATGTTGGGTTCGTTCCTTAACCCAACTTACGGAAAGGATTTTTGAGCCGTAAACTTCTACAGACAAATTAGTTTTTCCCAATCAGTTGTTCCTTAACGGACATTTCTGGACTAATCCACCACTGTTCAATGATTTCATAACGAACGCTATTCTTTGTTGCAATAGACGCCATTAGACAAAAAGAATTAACCGATATTGATTGTTCAATTGGTAGGATGAGGTCTGGAAACTGCTCAACTTTTCTAAATAAACTCACGTGAGGTAAATAAGGACGTTTTTCAATATTAAAATGAGTGATTGAGCGGAGATTTGATTCGATACTTTCCTTGAGTTTTAGTAATTGTTTGCTTTTATCTTCAACTTCTAGTGCCAAAATTTTTGCACCGGAAAGATAAATAGGGTCTTTAATTGCTAGCTCAAACGGATTTTGTTCAATCGGTGAAAGACCATCAAGTATCGTTTCGATTTTTCTTTCTGTTAGCTCGCCAAGAAAAGATAAAGTGATATGCAAATTTGCTGCATCAATTGGCTGCGCGTCAAGTTCATTAAAATTTTCTTGGTAGGTGAGCAATTGGGTCTTGATGGAGGGCTCAAGATCGATAGCAAAAAAGACACGATGGTTTGCATTATTCATAAGGATTGTTTAAGTTAAAAATAGATTTGAACTAGGTCCAATAAGGGTTGCTTTTAAATGCGGAACGTCTAGTTTCTTTTAAGGCATCCAATATTGGTTGGTTTCTTTGTGATAGCCACTCTTCAATTTCTTCGGGTTGATGATTTTCTTGTTGAAGTTCTGCAATATATTGGTTCATTTGCAATTCCCGAATTCCATCAATAACATCTAGCCAAGGTTGTCGATAATTCAACCTCATATTGGTATCAAACAAGCTACCGAAAAATAATCCTGTATCGAGAGCTCTACGCAGATGGGACACCTGTTTAAAGTAGTGAGCAGGATCCATTTCTAACTTAGGACCAAGATCGCGTTTTAGTTCTTTTAACATATGCTCAAGTTGTTTGCGGGCGAAATCAATAATCGGCATACTAAGGCTATCGCGTTCGTTTTCGGGGATGTGATTACGCCATTCTTTGTTATACAGCCATTGAGACATATTAAGCATCATCAAGTTATATCGCTCGGTCGCTAACAAGGTTTTGAACTCTGCAATCATTTGAGAGGCTTCAGTTTGGATCTTTTGTTGTTGTTCTTCGACCAGATCCCAATCTGCTTTTAGTTTTAAATAGCGAACAAGGTAGCGTTTGTGTTTTGCGGCATCCACAATGGGTCTCATTGCCTCTGCTAGCCAATCCCAGCTTTTTCTCAGGTCTTTGGTCGCATTACGAGGAATTAAGCCGCCAAAGACCAAATAAATGTGTTGTAAGCTCATGATTGCTCGATACATTTCCAAAACGGCACCGTGAGCGTTATCTTTTTCCAAAAACAACTCATAATATTGCCAGTGGTTTAATGAAGAAAAGCAAATTTTCTCGAAAGCCGTTTCAGCTTCAACGCCTTGGCTAAGTGCGGTTACCTGCATAACCTTTTGACTAGGATTAAAACCTTTGCATAAGCTATAACCACGTCTTGCTTTACTGGCGTTAGCTATTGTTAGCTTTAGTTCTTTAATTAAATAACGACCAAGGGCAAATAAATAATCAGCACTGCCTTCGATAAGTTCGAGCTCTACTTCGCAAACTTTTTGAGTTTCCTCTCCGCTGGTAATTGCTCCGATATCCAGAGATATTTCAATTTTTGTGGAATCAGAAAAAGCGATAATGCTACTCGTTCGGTCAAAATTGGTTTCAAAGCAGGGAGTAAATTCGCCATCTTCTTCGAAAGCTTCTTCCACTAGAATTTGTAGGTAAGGATCTTGAATGGCAGAAATATCCAGCTGGTTGGAAGTTAGCTCAATTTCATCTTCGCTTCGTTGATGAAGGCCTCCAACAGCATTGCCTGATGACTTAACGCATTGAATTAGCTGTTCTTCGATGGTTCGAATGCGCATGCCAATTGCTAACTCTCTTAATTTGAAATTCTTGGTATCAAAGTAAACATTGGCCAAATACTTGGTTTGCCAAGGACTTTGAGATGAAATTCCTGGAAAGTCTAACCCTTTGATTTTATGTAATTTATCTGGGCAGGCGGCTAATTTTAGCTCGAGCTCACTGGCCATTGATATAACCTTATGATCTGACGGATATATCGCTATTTAACCACTCATTGGCTTAGTTGTCATTCAAAAAAAACGATAAAGGGCTATCAAAAATTTTGTTTAAGCATGATTAGTTGATAAATCACCTTTATTTAAACCAGCACACTCGTTACAATTTCCTAATTATTAAGTCAATTTATTCAATCTATGGCGATTATAATGAAAAGAACTTGGTTATTTCTCTTTGTACCTTTGCTAATGGCGAGCTTTTTTGCGTCGGCTGAAGGTGCCTATATTTATGATAAAGACAGAGGACTATGGAGCCGAACCGGACCGTCTAAAGAACATAAAGTGGCAAAAAAATACCCGCCGGGGACAAAATTGCAAATAATCGAAGGTCAAACTGAAAATGGTTTCACTCAAGTCATGGATAAAAATGGCTATAAATCTTGGATTTTATCTAACTATTTACTACCGAGTGCCAATATACATTTAGATCAGGCACTCATTGATATAGCACAATTAAAATTAACTCATCAGGCGGAAATTAAGCGTCTTCAATCGGAATTAAGTGCTAGAGCACCTCTTGAAAAAACTAATCAAAATCTTCAAGCTAAGATTGCAAAAATGCAGATAGAACTAGATCAGTTAACCCAGTCAAATGATGTGATTAGCAGCCGATTTAACCGAGAAGTCTTTTTTGCTGGCGGGTTAACCATTTTTGTCGGAATTTTGTTTGGTTGGGTTTTTGCTGCGCGGGGTAGAAAACGCAATGATGCGTGGGGTTAATTGTTAGGTGGAAAATCCTGCTCCGGAATTAATCGATAACAAAATATCGCCACAATATATCGCCCATGCCAAGCAAGCGTTTTTAGTTGAATCTGAAGTTAAAGAATTTATTGCCGCTTGCTCACGCCCGTTAAGAAAAAGCATTCGGATAAATACTCTGAGAATAACGGTTTCTGATTTTCATAAAATAGCTGTTAAATATCAGTTGAAGTTAATTCCTATCCCTTGGTGTGAAGAGGGTTTCTGGTTGGAATCAAACTCGACTGTTCAAGCTCAAAGTAATTTTGATTTGGATAATGATGCCTTAGGTAACTTACCTGAACATATACAAGGACTTTTTTACATCCAAGAAGCAAGTTCAATGCTGCCGCCAATCGCCCTTTTGAAAGATGAGTCTATTGATGAGCAAAATGAAAACAGGATGTTGTTGGATTTTGCTGCTGCTCCCGGCTCGAAAACCACTCAGCTTGCCGCTCAGGTAAAAAATACTGGATTGATTTTAGCCAACGAAATATCAGCAAGTCGAGTCAAGGTGTTGCATTCTAATTTGGTTCGTTGCGGCGTAACTAACACTTGTATGAGTCAATTTGACGGACGAAAATTAGGTGAAAGATTGTCCGGCTTATTCGATTATGTATTATTGGACGCACCTTGTGGTGGTGAAGGAACGGTAAGAAAAGATCCAAGCGCATTAGTGAATTGGCAGCTTGCTAAGGTTGAAGAAATTGCCAAATTGCAAAAACAGCTTATTCTGAAAGCTTATCAATGTTTGAAGCCCGGGGGAAAATTAGTCTATTCTACTTGCACCTTGTCGCCTGAAGAAAACCAACAGGTTGCTGAGTATTTAATTGAACAAAGCGATGCCACCATTGTTTCATTAAAAGGCTTGTTTGAAGGTGCTGAAAAGTCGTTAACTAAAGAAGGATTCTTGCATGTGTTGCCGCATGTTTATGACAGTGAAGGTTTTTTTGTTTCCGCTTTTCGCAAACCAAATAATTCTTTAATCACTTATTTTGATGGTAATATTTCTTCTCCATTTAAATCAATTAGCCGCAATCAGCTAAAGCAGGTTGAGAACTATTATTTATCTCACTTCGGTTTAAAGTTTTCTAATCTTGGTTTTTTAATTAAGCAAAGAGATAAAGAAATTTGGTTATTTCCTAAACCTTTTGAAGCGATCAGTTCTTTAGTCCGTCTCAATCGCAGTGGCATTAAGCTAGCAGAAATTTATCCAAATAAAATCCGAAGCACTCATGAATTTGCGGTCTGTTTTGCTAATCAAATTAATTTGCAAAAAACTGAATTAAATCATCAACAGGCAGAAGACTTTTTTAAGGGACGTGATATTAGTATTGAAGATACTTCTATAATCAATGGTGAAGTGATACTAATGTTTAACGGATATCCGATTGGTTTAGGTAGAAATCAAAAGAATAAAATTAAAAACATGTTGCCAAGAGATTTGGTTAAAGATCAAATTCGAATTAAAGGTCATGTTAAAATGAAAGAATCCTTCTAAATCAAAGAATAAATAAAAAATAATTTACTTTAACATCAAAGCACAATAATCAAGATCTAACACCACGTCTGAATGATATTTTTTCCGGTTTTCGGTTTTGCTGTATAGTGTTTCAATTTTTTCAGGCGATTGATTTTTAACACCGATCATTTGGATGCGAATTAAACCAAGATCTTTTCGTCCGATAATATCAGATTTTTCCAACACACGACTTTCGCAATAAATCGTGTCACCAGAAAAAGACGGATTGCAATGACTTCCTCCATTAATCGCTGAGAGCCAAACACTATTACCTAATCCGTTATAACTGAGCGCGCGACAGATCGAAATAATATGTCCACCATAAACGAGACGTTTACCATGAGGTGCATCGTTCATCAAAGTTTGATCAAAGTGTACCCGAGCATTATTTTGATAGAGTCTAGTGGCAAGCGAATGATCAGAATCGTTAATCGTCATTCCATCTCGATGATTAAAAATATCGCCGACTTTTATTTGTGAAAATAATAATTGATTGTCGCTATCGCTCATTTTCCAATTAGAAAAATTAATTTCATCAGAAAGTATTTGCTTATCCTTGTCTGCACTTGGGTTAAGTGTTGGAAGGAATGATTCATCAAGATTATTTTGCGTGTTGTGTTTTTTTAACATAACCCAGCGTTTCCATTCTACGACTAGCTGGTTATTTTGATTGAACGCGCTTGATTGAACGTAAACGATTCCAGTTTTTCCATTAGAGTTTTCTTTTAGACCGATGACTTTACTGGTCACGCTAATGGTATCACCAGCAAAACTAGGTTGATGGAACAAAACTTCGGCATAACCCAAATTGGCAACTGCATTGAGAGAAATATCGTTAACGGTTTTTCCAAACGCAATATGAAAAACAAGCAGGTTATCTAAGGGGGGTGATTTAAAACCAACTTGTTGCGCGATAGTCGTTGCACAATGAAGCGCAAATCGACTGCCGGTTAAAGCGAGATACATGGTCGCATCGCTTTCGGTAATGGTTCTAGGTACACCATGAATTAGCTCTTGACCAAGTGTCAAATCTTCAAAAAAGTGTCCATTCATTTTATGGATTGTCGCTTGCTGACGATCCTGGTTTTGATGATCCTGATTTCGATGATCTGAACTCATTTTTCTGGCCCAATTAATTCATTTTGTCCAAGTTCTTTTACTTGATTATAAAGTGCAATCACTCGTCTTGCCCACAATTCTAAACTTGGTTCGATGAGTTTATCATCAATAACAGCAACACTTTTTCCCATTTCATGTGCATTAGCAATGGCTTCAATAATATTTTTTGCCCGTTTTATATCTTCACCTTTTGGGGTAAATGCATCGTTATTATAGGCAAGTTGAATTGGATGAATCACCGCTTTGCCATCAAAACCTAAGTCTCTTGCTTGGCGACAGGAAAATTCGCAGGCTTCAATATTTTTTAAATCAAAGTGTGGCCCATCAATCACGCATTTGTGATGAGCACGCGCACCGAGAACGGCGAGAGAAAGGCTGGTCAGCAAGCCCATTCTGTCCAGAGTCATATTGATTCGCAAAGCGTTAGCAAGGTCAGTTGTCCCCAGCACTAAAGAGGTTAACCGTTTACTCGCTCCAGCTATTTCTTCACTGCGTAAAATACCTTTTGGACTTTCGATATTGGCCATCACAGAAAGACGTTTTCCACCAGTTTCATCCATTGTTGCAATCGCGGCTTTTAATTCACCTGCGCTCTCAACATGGGGAAATAAAACACCATCAATTTCAAGTTGGCAAACAGCCCTTAAATCATCCATTCCCCAATCTGAATCAAGGGAATTTATTCGCACAATTTTTTCTGAATAACCAAAGACAGGATTTTCAAATGCTTTGACCAGCATTTTTCTAGCTCTTAATTTTTGCGACGGTGGAACTGATTCTTGAAGATCAAAGACAATACAGTCAGCGTGAAGCTGACGAGATTTTTCGATGTGTCGTGCTTCGTGGGCAGCAACGTAAAGTACGCTTCTTCTTGGTCGATATTGATAACTCATGATTGATTTCTCCGATGGGCTAAATCTATTAACATTTGCTTTCTTAATACTTTACCATTTTTCGTTCTTGGAAAATCTTGATAAATATGAACGAGTTTTGGTGCTTTATATTGGGCTAAGTTTTGCTTTCCAAAATCGAGTAGTTCTTGTTCTGTAGCTCGGCTTCCTTGTCTAAGGATAATACAGGCACTGACCAATATTTTGTCTGCCCCCAACTCTTCACCTAGTGCAACACAATCAGCAACATCGGGATGGGTTTTAATCACTCTTTCTATTTCATGTGGTGAAACGCGGTAACCGAAAGTATTGATAATATCGTCTTTACGACCTAGAAACCAAATATATCCCTCTTGATCGACTCTGGCATAATCACCAGTAAAAAAATAACCGTCATGTTTTGATTGGCTGGTTTCTTCCGGCAATTGCCAATAATTAAGAAATAATCCCGGGTCAGACTCTGGAATTGCAATCATACCTTCTTGGTTAATTTCTGCCTTTGAACCATCGCCAGCAAGCAATTGAATATCATGTCCCGGTTGAGGAAAACCTGCTGCGCCGGGACGAATAGGTTTATCAATTCGCTGAGAAATATAATAAGAAAATTCGCTCATCCCAATTGCTTCAAAAACATCTTGTGAAAATCGCTCTCGCCAAGCGGCTAACATCTCGTCGGATAAATGTTCGCCCGCACTCATACAGTGACGAAGAGATGGAACATCCTTTGCGCAGTATTTTGTTTTTTGAATAATTTGTCGATAAATGGTTGGTACGCCGATAAAAATAGTACAGTTATGTTTTTCGATTAGCTTTGGCCAAGTGCTAGCATCATTTTTACCCTCGTGAACTATCACAGTATGGCCGTGAAATAATGGATCCATCAAGGCTGATCCGAGCACATAGGTCCAATTAAATTTTCCCGAATGCATAATGCGATCGCCCTTTTTAAAATCAAACCAGTATTGACTGGCAGGTAGTCGACCAATCAAAGATCGGTGGGCATGTAAAACCCCTTTGGGGTAACCTGTCGTACCTGAGGTATAAACAAGATAAGCGGGATCATCAGCTTTGCTATTGACGATATTTTGATTGATGTCTGCGTCTTGCATCAGGGCATTGAGATCAAATAGTTTTACTGATGACTCATTAGTATTGTTAGGCATTTCACCTTCGCCCGCTAACAAAATAGCCGTAAGCGATGTTGATTGTTTGAGAATGGAACTGAGTTCTCGCCACATCGATTTAGCAGCAATTAATGTTTTTGCGCCGGAGTCTTTTGCTAAATAGGCAACTTCTGATGCGGCCAATAAGGTTGAAGTCGGAACTGCAATCGCTCCCTGTTTTAAGCAACCGAAAAAACTGATGGGATAATCGGTTGAATTGGGGAGACGAATCAGAACTCGGTCGCCAAGTTCGACATTTAACTGGTTTAGGATGGAAACAAATTTACCGCTTTGATTATCCAGCTCTAAATAGGAAAGTTCTTTAGTCCCCAGTTGATCGTCTTCAACAATCAATGCAATATTATTGGCTGATTTTCCGATGGCATGTTGTTTGACGCATTGATCTGCAATATTAAAATATTGGGGAATATTCCATTTTGGAAGTTCGCCAGATTGATCGAGATACTTGTCTAGAGGGTTAAGGTCTAACTGGTTCAGATCTAACTGATTCATGATTAAATTCTTCCGTAAGGCCAGTTTTCGCGAATGACGTGAATCGGTAGGAGTTTAAGGACTTGTAACGCAAATTCCTTATCGTCATCACTCAGCGATTTTAATGCGTAGGCTCTTAACAAAGTTTGTAGTGCTTTACCAAACATTGGCGGATCTAACATTTCACCTTCAAATTTAATGGCTCCACCTAATAAAGCATCTGCTTCGATTGCTGCTTTAAGCATTTTAGTATTCCGTTTGATAGCCATAGGTGAGGGCGTAAACGCTACCTTACAAAGGTGAATATGATAGGGATGAATGACTTGTTTTCCGGTTAGTCCCATTTGCGCTTCGACGGTTGCGTGTCGGTGAACTACATGAGATTCATGATCGCCATGCAAATCTAGCCAGCGGCGAACATCATGAGGCTCGATATTGTTATCAGGCATTGGGGTTTCATTTATTAAGACTTCTACACCGCCAATAACGCCTTTTCCTGCGATTCGGGCTTCCAGCAAAAGGCTGCGTAAATAGGTCTTTAGTTCGTCGATCCAACCTTCAGGCGTTAAATGGATTGCCATGGCCTTTGAGAAATCATGAATTCCGAAAACGACATGTTTAACGGTAGGAAATGCCATGAGTTCGGGTGCAAGTTTTAATGAACGAGGATGTTCGATGATAGGCTGAATTTCAATTTTTGGATTCACTCCTACCAGCCAAGCCGATAAATCTCTTATTTCGGCTGCGCCATACATTTCGCCGGCTTTAGCAAGGACAATAACGTCTACATGTTCACCGATTTTACGAATCAGATCTAGGTCTTTTTCATATTCTTCAGTTCTAAAAGGGTTAATTCTGAGTGCGATTTGGAAATTTCTAGGTGGGAAATTAGGCAGTTCATCGGCTAAGAGTTGACGACTCATTTCTTTTTGTCGACAGCCATCCTCAAGATCAAACAGTAAGGTGTGTGCAGCACAATGATGACCATGTTTACGAATTCGCTCAACGGCTTGTTCCATGGTTTCGTATTCTGAGTCTTTGGGTGAATATTTTACTGGCGGATAATAAAGTTGAATTCCGGGCCAAAAACCACCTAATACATCTTCTTCATTAACATGTTCTAGGAATTCGTTGTAGCTGTTCATCGTCAATTTCCTGTAGTTTTAGTGCTCAAATCTCTCTCCCAAAGTAAGAGGGAGTAAAATCCCCTCTCCTTGGAAGGAGAGGGTTAGGGAGAGGTCGGAATGGTTAAATTAATAACGAATCCGACTTGTTTAACCTAATAGCGTCAAAAATTCTATTTTTTAATGCTCTTACTCTGACATTAAAGAGTTATAAATGGAAATTTCTACTTTACGCAACTGGTCGGATGTCATAACCTATGGAATAATAATACCAATTTTAATTAAAAATTCAAACAATTGTTTGAATTTGTCCAGCAAGAGTCATGACTATAAGTTAATGTATACAGTAAAAAGTACAATAGTTATATAATCAATTAGTCTATAAATGACTAGATAATGGCGTATAGTTGACGTCATTTATAGGCTTGATAGAATTAATGTTAGCAGTGATAAATAGCTGTTAAAATCATGAATCGCCTACAAGAGGAGCAAGCCATGTCAAGTTTAGTTCATCCTAATCAAGCACTTTTTGATGCGGAAAAACCTTTCCCAGTTATTCCTAGTTGCGAGCATTTTGCAGGTAGTGAGAAGCTAATGTTGAAGGCTCTTGAAATGCAGCAAAAATTTGGGCCAGTCTTTGATATTACTTGTGATTGTGAAGATGGTGCGGCAGCGGGAACTGAATCAGAGCACGCAGAAATGGTTGCTAGGGTTATTTCTAGCGAGGCAAATAAACACCAAATGATGGGGGTAAGAATTCATGATTTTAGCCACCCTCATTGGAAAACGGATGTGGATATTCTAGTTCCTAAAATTGGAAATATTGTTGCCTATATTACCTTGCCAAAATCGACCCAAGCTTATCAAATTGAAGTGATGGTTGGTTATATCAAAAAAGTTGCAAAAGAAAATGGTATTAGTCGTGAAATTCCAATTCATGTCTTGATTGAAACTCATGGCGCTTTAAAAGATGTTTGGAAAATCGCTGAAGTAGATTGGATCCAAGTGCTTGATTTTGGCATGATGGATTTTGTCAGTGGTCATTACGGTGCAATACCTGCGGCGTGTATGCGGAGTCCTGGACAGTTTGATCATCCATTGTTATCAAGAGCGAAAACGGAAATGGTGGCCGCCGCATTAGCGAATGGAATTGTTCCTGCTCATAATGTTACTTTAGATCTAAAAAATTCAGAGCAAACCAAAAGTGATGCGAACAGAGCGAGAAACGAATTTGGTTTTATGCGAATGTGGAGTATTTATCCGACGCAAGTTGAAGCGATAGTAGCCGCTATGCAACCTGATTATTCTGAAGTAGAAGATGCTCAGGGTATTTTACTGGCTGCTCAACAAGCTGATTGGGGGCCAATTCAATACAATGGCGAGTTACATGACCGTGCAACCTATCGTTATTTTTGGCAATTATTGCAGCGAGCGGATGTCAGTGGACTTGAGCTTTCTGACGAAGTTCGCGCTGCCTTCTTTAGTTAATTCTGTCAGCTAAATATGGATAAACAAGAACATTTTCGTCGCTTGGAGAGCATGTACCAAGCTGCTCCGCTAAATGACTATTATCAGCCGATGATGACCGTTAATGATGGAGCAGCGGAAATATGGATTGATATCGATAAAAAATTCTTTCATGCTGGACAAGCGGTTCATGGTTCGGTTTATTTTAAGATGTTAGATGACGCGGCATTTTTCGCCGCTAATTCTTTAGAGCCTGATTTTTTCGTGTTAACCACTTCTTTTACAACCTATCTTACTAAACCTATTTCTAGCGGGAAAATGAAAGCTGTTGGCAAAGTGGTCAATCAAAACCGAACACAGTTTATTGCTGAATCAATTGTTTATAATTCAAGGAATCAGGAAATTGGAAGAGGCAATGGGATTTTTGTTCGTAGTAGAAATAAGCTTATGGATGTTGATGGGTATAAGTCTTAGTGTAGAAAACTATTTTTCTATTATTTCGGAATTTTGTTTAGCTATCTTTTTAGACATACCAAATGGAAAAACAAAGTTTTAATTATCATTATTTTAATGCTAATTTGTGTAAGCTTGTATTTTCTAGTTAACCCTTATATTGAGTACAAAGCTATACCTTTATCAAATTTAGCATTGTTAATTTTTAGCATCATTGGATTGCTAATTTCTGCTAAGGAATTTGATTAGTAACGGAGCAATTAATCACAGAATTCCCTCGCGGAAACTGCTTACATCAAGAATGGTTAATATCTTGATAAAATTAATGTAACAGTCTCATTTTATCTAGATTGGTTTTTAAACTAGAAAAATAAACATCTTCGTTGAGCACAGGTGTAGACTGGCTGAACCATATAAATAGCAAATTTTAACCCCATAAATTTCCAGTTTATGTTAGTATGTTATACATTGTTAAACAAGGTTAACAGGTTGCTTTATGTTAGGTGTGAGATTAGATGAAGAGTTAGAAATGCGTTTAGCAAAATTAGCCGAAAAAAAACAACGCTCCAAAAGTTATATTGCTAAAGAAGCTCTCAGACAATATATAAGAGAAGAGGAAGTTAAAGAATCTGAAAACCAAGAAACTCTAGCGCGTTGGGAGCTTTATCAAGAAACCGGAGAGGTTGTAAGCAATGACGATATGATGGATTGGCTTGATTCATGGGGAGCAAAACAGGAAAAGCCATGCCCAGTGAAATAGTTTGGCTACCGAATGCCGCAAGAGATGTTGGCCGTTTAAGAGAGTTTATACAGAGCGAGAATCCTACTGCGGCGATTCGTGCCGCTAGCCGTATCAAGGAAGCGACAAAGATATTGGCAGATAATCCTGAAGCCGGTAAACCAGTTGAAGATCTATTTCCCTTTCGAGAGTTATTTGTTCCTTTTGGTAATGGTAATTATGTAATACGTTATAGAGAAGACGGTGTTCGTGTAATAATTGCTAAAGTGAAACACAGCCGAGAAGATGATTTTTCATAAAAGGAAAATTAAACATATCGAGTATAAAAAGATATGAAGATCACGAAAAGGCTAGTCCTTAAAGATATAAATCGAAATTAGCAACTTTATAGACCGATCTTGAATTCAGGGTAAGTCCATCGAAATGATTAAATCTCAAATATAACCATTCAGTTTTTATTCATAATGAAAAGATTAACATGCGCTGGTAGTTATTTTTACTACACAACAATTGATCTATTTAAAGGAAAATAAATTATGAAAAATAAAATATTTGCTGGCGCGATATTATCAGTTTTATCTTTTGGTGCGATGGCTGATTCTCCGTCTTTTAACAATCTAGAGGTCGGTTATTCTAATGTTGACTTTGATGGATTACCCGACTTTAGTGGCTTCGAAATTAAAGGGAGTAAAGAGCTATCCGATAATTGGTATATTGCGGGCGATTATACAGACGTTTCTGAGGATGGTTTTTCATTAAAGCTTACCACTCTGGGATTTGGTTATAAAAATGATTTTTCACCATCTTCGTCTTTTTTTGCAGAATTAGATTATGCTCGCATTGATGCAGACGGAGGCTTTGACGAGTCTGGTTACGAAATGACGTTTGGTGTTCGTAGCATGTTATCAAGTCAGTTTGAAGTAAAAGCTGCTGTAGAATATTTGGATATCGATAATGATGATACAACTTCATTAGTTCTAGGCGGAGCTTACAATTTCACGGATAATATGGCTTTGTACGCTGACTACAAATACGAGTCAGATGTTAGTCAATATGGAGTTGGTTTACGTTTTAATTTTTAGATTGAAGTTCGAGATAAGCCGTTCAAAGCCCAGTTCATCTGGGCTTTTTTTGTAATATGATTAAATATGAGATAGAGTGGGTTGTTGAATAATTTAAGCTGTGGAACTATCTCTTATGAAAAAAATATTGGTCACTTTTTGTCTGTTATTGTTAGTTGCTATCCAACCTCTCAGAGCGAAGGATTACCTTCTTCATGTTGGATCATTAATTGATGTTGAAAAGCTCAAAGTACACAAGAATCAGTCGATTCGTATTTCTGGAAATAAAATCACTGCGATTGAAAAAGGTTTTTCTGAAAAGTTAGATAAAGAAATTCTAATTGATCTTAAAGATAAAACCTTGATGCCGGGATTAATGGATATGCATGTCCATATATCAGGAGAAATTAATAAAGAATCTTATGGCGAAGGTTTTTTTATGTCTAACAGTGATTATGCATTACGAGCCACAGTTTTTGCTAAAAAGACATTGGACGCAGGATTTACGACGGTTAGAGATTTAGGAGATTTAGCTCCCGGTGTTGTGGTTTCTTTAAGAAAGGCCATAGCCAAAGGTTATATTCAAGGCCCTCGAATTTATGCAGCAGGAAAAAGTATTGCAACGACTGGCGGTCATGCCGATCCAACCAATGGTGTTAAGCCGGAATTATTAGGTGATCCCGGACCTAAGCAGGGCGTCATTAATAGTCCATCAGATGCGATGAAAGCGGTGCGTCAGCGGTACAAAGAAGGTTCCGATGTCATTAAATTAACTGTCACTGGTGGTGTATTAAGTCTAGCCAAAAGCGGAAGCAATCCTCAATTTACTCAAGAAGAAATAAGCGCGGTGGTTAAAGCCGCAAAAGATTATGACTTTACTGTTGCAGTTCACGCTCATGGTGCAGAAGGGATGAAACGCGCTGTATTGGCGGGTGTTGATTCTGTAGAACATGGAACTTATATGACCGATGAAGTGATGCGTTTAATGAAAAAGAGAGGCACCTATTATGTTCCAACAATTACTGCTGGAAAGTGGGTTGGAGAAAAAGCAGGGGTTGAAGGTTATTATCCTGCGATTGTTCAACCAAAAGCTGCGGCTATTGGTCCAGTCATTCAGAGTACGTTTGCTAAGGCTTATAAAAAAGGTATAAAAATTGCGTTTGGAACGGATGCAGCAGTTTTTCCGCATGGACTGAATGGGAGAGAATTTAAATATATGGTTGAAGCGGGAATGCCTGCAATTGAAACAATTCAATCGGCGACTTTAAATACTGCTAAGTTACTTAAAATCGAAGATAAATTAGGTAGTATTAAAGTTGGTAAGTTAGCTGATTTAGTTGCAGTTGATGGCGACCCACTGAAAGATATTAGTTTGATGGAAAGTGTTTCTTTTGTTATGAAAGATGGGGTTGTGGTTAAGCGATAATTTCACAACGGAATTTATTAAATTATGGAAGCTCATGTCCCTTACAGAAACTTTGGAATAAATCGCTTCACTTTGATTGGTATTAGTTAGATAAATACAAAAACCTTCAAAATATAAATTTCGAGGCGGATATTGGTCTAAAAACCGCCAATCTCTCACAAGACTTGCCAACAATATCCCACTAGCAAATAGCTAAATCTCAGGTACTATCTACTTTGACGAAGGATTTCTATTGCCAGTTGTATTATCGCTTAAAAAAACTGGCTATAAATGGAAAAATGGAAGCAAATTAATTGACATGTACGCCGGAATGCGTACAATTGTTCTGTGAGGGACGAAATGGGCTTTAGGGAAGCTAAAAGCAAGGTTATTAAATGCTTAAATAATGGATGCATTCTTCATGAAGAGCGCAATAGTATCGACACAAAGAATTTATTGTCAACTGGTGTTGTTTCCATAAGTGAATTAGCTAGTATTATTAGCAGAGCTAGAGGTAATGAATATTCTTATAGCCCTCATCATTATAATGAAAAAATTGATGTGCATATTATAAAGACCATAAACTCTGGTCGACAATGGTATATCAAGTGGTACTTTATTGATCCTGATTGTGTCTTTATCAGTGTGCATATCTAGACGAGGTGAGTCATGAAAATATTGAAAGTAGGTGATACCCAAAAAGCTTTATGCAATAGCTGTAAGTCACTCCAAAACATAACCTTTAAATTAAGAGATACTCCTTTTAGCGATGGCTCTGGAATTGTAAAAAATGTACTAGTTGGTGTATGTGACCTATGCGATTCGGTTGCTGTATTACCTCATCAATCTACTCCCCTTATAAAAAAGCAATTAGAAAAACAACGAAAGTCGCTAGAGAGTCGTGTTCCTGCTCATATGATAGATATATTAAATTTAGCTAGTGATAAAATAGGTGGAGGTACTGAATTCGTTCCTAACATTATGAAGTACTATATTCATGCGTTATCAAATAGTGAAATTTCACCAAATAATATTTCAAGGTACTTGAATTCTGATTTAGCTAAAGGTATAGCGCAAAAACGTATTTCGTTAAAAGGACGTCATTTACAAGAAGAGTTGATACAACTCAAAGAACTGGTTGATGTCGACAGCACGACAGATATTATAAAAATTGTGGTGCTAAAAATTAACGATGATCTTTTAGTGAAGGAAAGGTCAAAACCCATAGGACAACTAAGAAATATCATGGCTGCTACATACTAGCCTATTTCTTATTTAAAAATTGTTTATACAAAAAAGCCCCCAGAAGATATAAATTCTGAGGGCTTTTGCTTAACTAAAATCCAATTAATAAAAACTGAATTCTATTTTCTTTGACAGCTTACTGAACCCAAATCGCTTCAACCCATTGCGGATTATCGATGAAAGGATTTCTATTTCCTTGATGAACTTGACCAGCTTCATTTCTGTCAATTTCATATTGACTCACCGGATCAAGATTGTGCCAGCTAATTAGCATATTTAATTGCCAAGTTTCGAACACTTGATTGCTTGTTCCGTTTAAAGCTGCATCGCTATAAGTGCTGTTGTTTTGCCAGGAGCCAACAACATTCTCATAACGAGTTGCCATGTAGAACATTGCTCTAGCAATATCACCTTTAAACTCATCAATTGGTTCGAAAACAGTTCCTGAATAACCAGCAGTAGATGACGAGCCAAGTTTACTGTTATTGCCCGATACCCAAGTGGTTGAACCAACTTCACCAAATGGGAAGCTGCTTCTTTTAGAATTCACATAGCCATCGGTTGCAAAAATATGATGAATATCAGAATTCATCGGTTCATGGCTTCCACCAAACCAGCTTCTTGGGAAAGAATGTTCACGGTTATAACAATCGGCTTCACTGTTATAGCTACCACACTGATTAGTTACTTTTGTGAAATTATAAGGATCAGAGCCGGTTGGATTTTCTGAATAAATATCCAGAATTGTTCCGTCGTTTTCATACATGGTATCAATCGCATGATTTGAATAGAAAGTCCAAATCGCGGAATAACCTTGTGATGTGTGGCTCTTGATAATATCGTACAAAGCAGTTTTTAAAGCATAACCAGTTTGAGTCGTAATGCTATCGTAGTAGGTTCCTGTTCCCGGAGGTGGAGGAGGTGGTGGTGGATTTCCGCCGCCGCTACCGATAGTAAATGTTTTGCTTTCTGTGCTAGCAAATGATCCGCCAGACGCAAGTGACGTTGTTCCAGCAGATAAGTCGTAAGAGCCGCTGCCGTAGCCACAACAAATACCATCACCGTAACTATCGTCAATGGTAAAAGTATAGTCGCCATCGGCTAAACAAAAGGTTTCCTGATAGTTAGTATTGCTCGTGTAACCACTTCCATTGCCAACTGTTGCTTGGCTGCTATCAGTGAGAGTCCAACTTGTTTCATAACCGTAATTATCGGTTAATAAACTAAGAACTACTTCTGTATTTTGGCAACCAGAAGGTGGCGGCGGTGGAGGAGGTGGGGGTGTAGAGCTTTGGGTTGGTTGGAAATCATCAATGTAGACGACTTCTGAACCATCAAACCCAGACACATCGTAGAAACGTAAACCGATTTCGAGTGTTGTGGTACTGGAAGCAGTATAACTATAACTAATCTGCTGCCATTGGTTGGTTAAGCTAGGGGTTGAATAGTTATGATATCCGCCGACGTACATGCGAACCCTCATTCCCCCTTCGGTATGATAGACCCAAGTAGAAAAATCGTATGTTTGACCACTGGTAACGTTAACCGTTTGACGGAAATCTGTAGAGCCTTGAGTGCCTGTGTTAACAGTTATGGCAGCAGAACTCGTACCTGTTTTGAAAATTGTAGTATTTTGATTGACATCAATTCCAGAATCAATGGTTGTCCAATCATCTGGAGTGCCACCTGACCAAGATTCGAAATCACCATTTGCAACTTCAGCGGAAACACTAAAGCTAAGCAATAGGCTTAGTAGAACCGCAATAATTCTATTGTTATTCATGTAATTACCCTCTGTTTGAATGTCCGATGACTATACACTGAACAATGAAACAAATACATAATCAGTTATAACCTGTCATGTCTTTATAATAAATCGCTATATGCGATATTGTTGAGAGGGCGTGCTAAATTTTTATAAAAGAACTTCCAATACTTAGACCTTTCGGAGATCAGAACATATACATTGCTAATGAGTGCTAATCATACGGCGCTTGCTTAAAAAATTCAGTTTATGTAAGATAATTTGGTTTTAATAGAGAACGTTATACCTATTCTAGGTATGACGTCGACTTTTAAAAAAACGTTATTGAAGATGACTAGAGACAGCTTATTTATGAAGGATTCTAACAAATCGTCGGCCGATCATAAGAATACACCCCTTTCTAAAAATGGAGCAAAACGTAAGCGAGGAATAATCGCTTCTAGGGCTAAGCTCGAACAAATTATGCGATTGAATGGGTTAAAAACTCAGGCATCGTTAGCTGACAAAATAGCTGATCTAGAGGGACTAGAAAATGCACCTCGGGATATGGTTAATCGTGTTTTCAGAGGGATGCCTGTTGAACCTCATACTTTAGAGCGGGTTTCCGCAGCATTAAATGTAGACGCATACTCTCTTTATTTGTCTTCTGATGAAGTAGAACAAAAAGAATCGATTGAACAAAATAATAAACTTTTGCTAAAAAGTACTGATACGGGAACGATTAGCCCTAGCTCGATTAGTAAGATAATAAAATACGCTTCATTATTGTTGGTTTTGTTGTTACTAGCTATTATTTCAAAATACTTCATATTCGATATTGTAGAAGAACCATATGAAAATAAGCTGAATCACAGTGGGAATGTGCCGATTTCTATGGTTATCGTAGGCCTAGACAAACTTAATTTGTCTGAGTTTCCGGAGCTTCTTGCCGAGCAGCTTGGTAGTAGTTACTCTATTTCTAACTCGAATATAATGAATGTGTCTTCTAGCATATCACCTTGGGAAATACCAAATAAATTAAATGTAGATTATGCTCTCCATATCCATTCAAAAGATAAAGGTCGATACAGTGCATTGTTTATTAATTTGTTTGGTAAAAATAAAAAACAATTGGTGTATGCCAATGCTTGGTCAAAAACCTCTATCGAAAATAAGCAACAAAACGTAATTTTGAAAACGGCGGGGCGTATACAGTCGTTGTTTGGATTGTTTAATAACAATCTAAGTGTGTCGGATACTTCTTTTGTACCATTTAAAGAGGAGGCGGTGGACGCTTATTTGAATGGTATGGATACAGTCGACAAGGCACTTAATTTAAGTTATGTGAATCAATCTCTTCAATCATTTGAGCATGCGCTTGTTCACTCACCTGATTTTTTAAAGGCTCAAGCAGCCAAATGTGAAACAATGTCTCGTTCATATTTTATCTCAAAAGATATTGGGGTAATTAAAAAAGCCCAAGAGGAGTGTGAAAAGTTTGATGATGCTGGTTCAGATAGTGCCGAATACCAATATGCAATGGGACAAATTTATCGAAGACAAGGTAACTTAGAAAAAGCCGAGGGAAGATTTTTGCGGGCATTACAACTTGAAGAGAATTATGTTGATGCGTTATTAGGACTAGCTGAAAATGAAGTCTCGCAAGGAGTAAAGAATCAAGATTTAGAAAAAATTAAAAAGGCAATAGCTACGGCGCAACATGCGATAAATATTGCGCCGAATTTTTGGAAAGTCTACCATACTCAGGGACGCATGAATTACTATTCGGGCAACTCTCTTGGCGCGATAGAACATGCTGAAAAAAGTGTTTCTTTGTCGCCAAATTTGACGGCGTTGAATAATTTAGCTAACTACCATTTTTGCAATGGCAAAATGTCTCGTTCAAAAGAAATTTATGAGCAAATGCAGGGGATGAAATATGCTTCGCCGTTAGTAAAATTTCAGTTGGGTGCGGTTTATAGTTTTTATTCGGAAAACGAGAAGGCTGCTGAACTAATGGAGCAATATTTAGATGAAGTTAAAGATGATAATGGTACTGTGTTAGCGGACAGCCTGATCGGTTTAGCTGACGTCTACAATGAAATGTCAGAAAATGATAAAGCTTCTGAAAATTATCTAAAGGCTTACGAGCAATTAGAAAAAGAACGATTAAATGGTCAGGATAACCCTATGATTCAGACTCAACTGCTTTATATAAAATTGGCCATGAATACTCTAGGAAACTCCGTATTGGAGCCACAAGAATTAAACGATTTTACCCAAAAATTTATGGCTTTGGAAGCTAAATCAAATAACCCAGAGATGAAAATTCGCTTGTTATTTTCTTGGATTTTAATGGAGAACTGGCAACGAGGAAAAGTTATGTACGATCAAGTGGCTCCGTTGTGCAAAGCTCTTGCCGATCATCCCAATTTTGATCGCTTCAGAACGGATGGTTGAAAATCACCACTATTTTTGCGCCCGGCAGAGGTTAATCCTGTTTCCAATCGCTTATATTATTCCTTTACAAGTTTGCTGTGACTGCCTCAAATTATCAATATTGGACGAATTTTGACTACTTTCGTTATAAAAGAAAGCCACAATCATTCGATATTCCATTGATATTAAATAGGATAGTTGATTTTCCTTATCCTGAGTTCTGTTCAAAGAAAAAAGTTTTAGTGATAATTTAATATTCCGCTAACGCGTCAACATTTAATAAAGTCGTCTTTCTGATTAATTTAATATTCAAGATATTTTTATTCGATTTCCTACTCAACTAATTAGTTAGATAGGTGGGACTTGTGATCGTAACTAGCATTATTACCCGTTAAATAGCGTTAACCGTAGATTCAAATTAGGCTGCAATTTGGCATATTCCAGAGGACACTCCTAATAAAACTATTTCATACTAATGAATACAAAAGGATCTAACATCATGAACATATTGCAAGTGGTTAAATGCAAATCGACTTCACACCACAAAAGGCTTGGCAGCGCAATCACAAAATTCCAAAACATAATTTCGAGAATTAATTTCAAAAAGAGTTTTCTTCATTTGAGTTTTGCAACACTTTTAGCCGGTATATTAGGTTGTAGTGGCACAATGCCTACCTTAGGAGGTTCAAAAAGTACTGTTTCGGGTGGTGCTGGCGGAGCTCAAGCATCTGGGGAAAATAGTTCTCTGGAAAAGTGCGACAAAACGCTTGGAACCCTAAGATTATTTGAAGACAAAAGTTTGGCGTGGTGGGGGAACTATCGTCGATATTATCCGAATCTTGGAACAACTTTACCTGTTATAAGGATGATGATTCAACAATCCAACTGTTTTGTAGTTGTTGAACGAGGCCAGGCCATGAGTGCAATGAATCAGGAACGTAGTTTGATGAGATCAGGTGAGTTGAGAGATGGTAGTAATTTTGGTCAAGGGCAAATGGTTGCAGCTGACTACACATTAAGCCCTTCGATACAGTTTTCGCAAAAAAATACTGGCGGCGTTAGTGGTGTTTTTAATAAATTTGTTGGTACAGCTGGTGGTTGGATGAGGGGAAGTGGAAGTGTTAAATCTAACGAAGCGGCGACAACCTTACTTTTAATAGAGAACCGCTCTGGAGTTCAAGTTTCTGCGGCGGTTGGTAGTGCAAAGAATTTTGATTTTAGTATTGCTGGTTTTTCATTGGGTGGAAGAGGTTTTGCAGGTTTCAGTGGTGTCAGTGGGTTTTCTCAAACGCCAGAAGGCAAAGTAATCATGGCAGCGTTCGCCGACTCGTATAATCAAATGGTTAAAGCTCTTCGTAGCTATAAAGCACAGACGGTAGAAGGTGGTTTAGGTAAAGGAGGAAAGTTAACGGTTGGTGGAAAAGATGACCGAATGCCAAAGGCAAAGAAAGAGGTAGCCGTTACTAAAAATACCCAAGTGTTGACAGCTCCGGTCAAAGTTAATGAAAGGGTTTCTGAAGTTAATGTCAATGTTAATCGTCACGCCAATATTAATATAGATGCTTTTGATGAAGACGCTTTAGAGGACTATTACGACAGTTTAAAAACAGCGGTTACCTTTATGTCTAGTTTTGCTTCCTTTACGCCTCAACAGCTTGAGCAAGCAACGAGTCGAAATATGGGTGGGCAATGGTGGATGGCATGGTCTGGCATTGTTACAGGAAAATTGGAAACATCAAAGATCGAGCTTGAATCATGGCCGTTATCTGCCAAGGAGCAAGGTTGGTCGATCTTGGGTAAGAAAATAAAGAAATATAACAAGCTTTTTAATAATCATAGAAAAAGCATTTTGGCTAATGAACTATTTGATGAACGAATGAGAAATTCAATCAATAATTTTGAACTTGTCACTGAGAAATCATTATTTGCGGAGTAAAGTGAGTGTTTCAATAACAGTGGCGGCTCGAGGTAACTAAAAATTGTCTCGGGTTTCTTCAGTTAAAGAAATCCTTTCAATGAGCTTAAAATTCTTTTAGCTGAAATAGCTCTGAATGAAATTGGCGAATGGTTTACGTGATATTCTAAAGTATGCAAAATGCTTGAATTCAGATGTTCAAGGTTTTTTTGTACATTTCGCCAGCCTCGATAGCAATATGTATACAATTCTGTCTTGGAGGAAGCGGGCAAGTTGCGAACTCTTTACTGACAGACGGCTGAGATACATACAGCTTTTTAGCGGCATTAGTGACCGAGCCAGTAGTGTAGACAGCGTGGAATATTTCGATTTGTCTTAGACGCATTGGCGAGAAATATTACTGATTAAGTTGGAATCCATGGTATCAGATAAAACACTAAGAAAAGATTTTTTTTCAAAATAAAAAAGCCAATACAAAAAGATTGGCTTTGAATAGAGAAGGAATTTAGTTAGAGTTGATAACTAATAGCTCTTTTGGCTAGCTTCTTACTATCACTACAAGACTTAACCTCTTTATAGTTAAAAACATAAACTTGGTCTTTTCCATTTTCAAAATTAGAAAATATCAAAGTAACGTACTCATCATTTTTTAGGCTTTTAAGAGTTGTTCCATAATCACACAAAGTTGAAATAATAAGCTCTGACTTTTCCTTGTTTTTTGCTATTGCCGCTTGTTTTTTCTTTTCTCTATATTCCTTCATTGATTTTTCATAGCTTTCCATTTTTTCCGATAAAACCTTCATTTTTTCTTCAAGTTTTTGCTTGGTTTTTTCAAGTGTTTTAGAGTCTTTTTCTTCTCTTCTTGCTTGTCGTTCAATTTCACGTATTGAACGTTGTAGATCACGAACCTCTTGCCTTTGATCCCGTTGCTTATCTCTTAATAGATCCATTGCCTGTTGGTATTCTTCGTAGGCTTCTACTTGTGAATCCCAGTTTTGATCTGAAAATGGCGCTGCAGGTGGAGCAGGAACTCTGGTATTGTTACCATCTAAGTCAGATAATGCTTCGGTAACCTCAGAAGCAATGGTTCCGACCAAATTTCCAATTCCTTCACCAAAAGCTTGCCAATCTTCAGCGGTACCAAAATGGCTATCGCCAAAGTTAAATTTAAATACCATACCTTGCTTAGCGAGATAAGTTGCTTCAGCAGAATTTGAACGCCTTGTGAATGGGTTACTTCTATTATCTTTTGATGTTTCATTTAATGACGTTTGAAAAATTGTACTCATTATGTGAAGTTCTTTTTCAGCCTTTGAGTAGTCAGCGGAATTTGCTGGTAAGCTTGTAGCTACAATAACAGCTGAAAGACAAGCAAGGATAGGTTTCCGAAATTTTTTAGAAAACGACATGGTTTTGTTTCCGTTAGTTAAATTGTATTGAGCGAATTGTTTCATAATGTACCTCTTAAATTAGTTCAGACTGAATATCATCATTCAGGATTAGCCACGGCAACTTTTTGCATAAGTTGATTAATGACCTGATTATTTTCAATTTGATTATCGGCAAGATAAGCAACCTGCTGGTCAATTAACTTGCGATCTTCAAATCGTTGCGATTGCCAGCCGCTCATGACAAATTTTAGATCTTGTTGCCTCTCTTCTCGATTTTTTTCCATCCATGTCGCTAAACGCAACTTTGTTCGAGTATCTTGTTTTTCTAATTCGTTTTCCATTTTTATTTGAAATTGTTTTTGCTGTTGGTTTTTATATTCCGCAAGTTGGGATTCAACCATCGTAGCAATTTTTGACTCAGCTTGATTTCCACCAAAACTAATGGTTACACCATTGACTCCGGAATTAATTTCTAACTGAAAAATTACCATTAAAATAGCGAGTGAAGAGGTTGCCAAAGAACTCCAATTCAACCAATTACTTGACTTAACAGGAGGTCTTACCGCAAAACTAGTTCGATGCCATTCTGGAACAGCTTGTTCTTGCCAATTATGAGACATCTGATACATTTTCACGCATTGCTGATAGGTCTCTCGACAATCAGAACATTTTTCAAATGTTTGCTCCATTTGTTGCTTGAGCTCAATAGAAACTTTATCTTCAACATAGTCATTAACATGTTCGATAACTAACTGGTGATCACATAACATTTTGAATCTCCGAGTAACCTTTTAATTTATTTAAAGCGGCATAAAGTCGAGTTTTAACCGTATTGATTGAAGTACCAGTTTGCTGGCTGATTTCATCAAAGGTAAAATGTTGAAAAAACTTAAGCTCAACAATTAATTTTTGCTCATCGGGTAGTTTATTTAAAATCTGTTTAATTTGTTGGTTCTTTTGGACTAATTTATATTCTTCGGCCGGATCGTGGTTATGCGATTGCGGTGTATTTATTTCAGGGCTTTGATAGCTATCATCACTCACTTCGCCTGCTTGATGTAGAGGGTTTCTACCTCTTGCTCGTAAAAAATCTGTCGTTTTATTCGCTGCGATTCTCATCATCCAGCCTTTAAACTGATTTTGACCTCGATAGCTCGGTAAATTTCGGTAGGTTGCAAGAAACACTTCTTGCATCAGATCTCGGGCATCAGAAGCGTTAAAAGTCATTCTAAGGCAGTAGTTATAAACCAAACCCTCATAGCGTTTGACTAAACTGACCCAGCTTCGCTGGGAGCCTGAGAGTGCCTTTTCAATTAATTTTTCGTTGTTATTTAGTTGAAACATGCTCTTCTCGTAAAAATTAGACTTCTGATATCTGTTTTTAAATTGAATCTAACCCTTGTTTTAATTGTGCTAAGTGACAATTTTTGTTTAATAGTCTCTTAGCAAGAGGGCGAGTTCAAGCAGATTTAATCACTATGTCGTAGAACATGAGCAAAAAGTTTGTTCTTACTTGGGGTTTTTTCTAAAATTGTTGGTAAGAGAAGTTAGCTATCAATACCAACCTATAAATTAACCTATTGTGTTTCAATAGGTTGATCAGGCTTACATAGCTTTAGTTCAGCATCGATACGTTGCGAAAGAATTAATGAGATAAATGCCATTCCGGCTCCAGCATAAAAAACCATCGAAGGGTTGTGTAACCACAAAATACCAAATGCTGCTGGGATCACCACCGCAGCAATATGATTGATAGTGAAACTGACGCCTGCAGATGAGGCTATATCTTTTGGATCGGCTATCTTCTGGAAAAATGTTTTTATCGCTATTGCTAAAGCAAAAAATACATGATCAATGATATATAAACCAGCAGCAAGATCGGCATCTTCCACTAATGCGTAACCAACAAACACAAAAATCAAACCAATATATTCGATTGTTAATGCTTTTCTTTCTCCAATATGCCCAATCCATCGACCAATTTTTGGAGCGATATATAAATTAAGTAGATGGTTGGCAATAAAAAGTAAGGCTATATTGGCCACACTATAATCAAATTTTTCTACCATCATAAAGCCCGCAAATACCATAAATATTTGCCGTCTTGCACCACTAAAAAAGGTTAATAAATAAAATAACCAATAGCGTTTTCGTAAAATCAGTTTTTTGTGCTGAATAACCGGGTTTTCAAATTTTGGGAATCCAAACCAAAGCCACAAGAAAAGCAAAAAACCAGTTCCACCAAATACTAAATAAGCCGTTGAATATTCTATTTCCAAAACTGTAAACATTAGCCATATCAAGGCAAAAGTGATCAATGATGCTAAAGCTTTAACCGATATTAGCTTACCCAAAAACTCAGGTGCTTCTTGTTTACTTAACCATTGTAAAGAAAGGGAGGTATTGATCGTTTCAAAGTAATGAAAGCCAATCGACATCAATACTGTGGTTGCGTAAAGACCAATTTCAAACGGAAATAAACCGGTTATTGCAACGCCAATTGATAATAAACAAAGAGATAATAAGGCAAATGTTTGTTCTTTTATCACTAGCAAGACAAAAATGGTTGTAAAAGCCAAGAACCCTGGAATTTCCCTTAAACTTTGTAACAAACCAATTTCCGCACCCGTGAAATTAGCTTTTTCCACGGCAAAGTTATTTAGCAGTGCAACCCAAGCGGAAAAGGTTAAAGTCATTAGTATAGAGGTAATGATTAAGAATGCTTTTTTGGTTTGGAAGGAAACAGGAATCATTCTGAAATTTTGAGGCCTCTATGGAATGTTGAGAGGATAGTCTTATCAAGGGTGGTTAGTCTATTTTTTTATTAGTGGTTGTATGACGGTTTTTGAAATTAGTGTGTTTATTGTCAGATATAACAGGTTGATTTTTATAGATAATGGATGGCTTTGATCGAATACGATGGTCAATAAAATGGTTCAATAACGCTTGTGAAGCATCCAAATTAGCGGTAGCCTATTGATTTAGATAGAAAATAATTTGCAGAGAGTCTTAAAACATGACCTCTTAAAACACAACCTATAATCGAACAAGGAAGCAATGAAAAGGATTGATGGCTGGCATAATAGAACTCCTCAACAGGCACTGTCTGCTCTGAAGACAAGGCTTGCAGGTTTAAGTGAAAGCGATGCAAAAGAAAGGCTGAGTGAATTTGGAGCCAATCAGCTGCCAGAACCTAAGCCTAGAAATGTATTGCTGCGATTTTTTCTTCATTTCCATAACATCCTTATATATGTTCTTCTGGGTGCCGCAACTATTACTGCATTACTTAGTCACCTTGTCGATACATTTGTCATCATTGCTGTGGTAATTATCAATGCTGTCATTGGTTTTCTGCAAGAGGGTAAGGCTGAAAAAGCAATGGATGCTATACGGCATATGCTTGCGTTGCGTGCCTCTGTGATTCGTGAAGGCAAGCGTCAAACCGTAAAAGGCGAGCAATTAGTTCCTGGAGACATAGTGTTATTGGAAGCTGGCGACAAGGTACCGGCCGATTTGCGCTTATTAAAAACCCACGGTTTGCAGATTCAAGAAGCGATTCTCACTGGCGAGTCTATGGCTGTTGAAAAACATTCTGAACAAGTCCCGATTGAAGCACCACTCGGTGATCGTTTTTGTATTGGATTTAGCGGAACGACAGTCACTAGTGGACAAGGTACGGGCGTGGTGATCGCCACAGGTGCTGAGACAGAGATCGGCCGTATCAGTAGTTTGCTCTCAGAAGTGAAAACACTGAATACACCATTGGTTACTCAGATGGCGATCTTCGCCAAGTGGCTTACTCTATTTATTCTTGCCATTGCCGTGCTGATCTTAATCTTCGGTTATTTTGTACTACATCAGGATTTTACTACCATATTTATGGTGGTAGTGGGTCTCTCGGTTGCCGCCATACCTGAGGGGCTGCCCGCCGTACTGACAATTACGCTGGCTGTCGGTGTGCAGGCCATGGCGCGACGTAACGCCATCGTTCGCCGACTGCCAGCAATTGAAACACTTGGTTCAGTCTCAGTGATCTGTTCCGACAAGACCGGCACTCTAACCCGTAATGAGATGAATGTTACCTCGATAGTCACGGCTCATGAACTCTTCGATGTCGGGGGCATTGGCTACGAACCTTCGGGTGATATGAGAATAAATGACCAGCCGATCTCCGTTTCCGAACATCCTATATTACAAGAATTGGGACGAGCTGCGGTGCTTTGCAATGATTCGGAACTCATTCGAAAGGAGGGTGAGTGGATCGGGCAAGGTGACCCGATGGAGGTCGCCTTATTAGCCTTTTCCGGTAAAACTGGTAGGGATGGTGACAAGACGCGTAATCAATGGGCACGCACCGATCTGATACCTTTCGATAGCAAACATAAATACATGGCGACCCTTAACCATGATCATGAAAACCATGCTTTCATTTTTGTTAAAGGGGCACCGGAAACGGTACTCGCCATGTGCAACCAGCAACGCACCGGCAGCAACGAAACAAACATGCTGAATATTGATTACTGGAACAAGCAGGCCGATGCAATTGCGGTTCAAGGTCAGCGTGTCTTGGCCTTTGCGATCAAGCCGGTGAGTCCCGAAGATAGCCTACTCGAACAGCTTGAGATACCAGATTCATTGATATTCCTAGGGTTGGCCGGTTTTATCGATCCGCCTAGGTCGGAGGCGATTGAGGCCATTGCGGAGTGTCATCGTGCTGGCATTGAAGTGAAAATGGTCACGGGTGATCATGCGGTCACTGCGGTCGCAATTGGTAAACAACTCGGATTGCGAAATAGTGAAAATATATTAACCGGTGCTGATCTGGATAAATTAGACGATTCTATGCTTGAATCCGTCGTGCGCCATACAGGAATCTTTGCTCGCACCAGTCCCGAACACAAATTACGATTGGTTATGGCACTGCAGGCAAATGGAATGACTGTGGCAATGACGGGTGATGGAGTTAATGATGCGCCTGCGCTTAAACGCGCTGGCGTTGGTATTTCTATGGGAAAAAACGGTAGTGAAGCCGCAAAAGAGGCATCGGAAATCGTATTGGCCGACGACAATTTTGCTTCCATTGTTGCAGCTGTGCGTGAGGGTCGAACGGTACACGATAATATAAAAAAAGTGATCAGTTGGACCCTGCCGACCAACGCCGGTGAGGCGATGATTATCATCCTTGCATTAATTCTCGGATTGAGCCTACCTATTACACCAATCCAAATCTTATGGATCAATATGATCACTGCGGTGACGCTTGGTATCGCATTGGCCTTTGAGCCGACAGAAGAAAATACGATGCAACGTCCGCCCCGACCTCGTAGTGAAGCGCTATTAAATGGGCGTCTTGTGTGGCATATTGTGCTGGTTGCAAGCCTATTTTTGGCGGGGGTATTTAGCATTTATGAATATGCTATTTTGCGCGAATATTCAGAAAATCTAGCGCGCACACTTGCCATGAATACACTGGTAGTGTTGGAAATATTCCATCTTTTCTTTATTCGGAATATGTATGGAACATCATTGACTTGGAAAGCCATACGAGGAACTCGTGTTATATGGATATCAGTAATCACCATTATCGTAGGACAATTTATAATTACCTATACGCCCTGGTTTCAACGAATTTTTGAAACAGAAGGGGTCGCGTTATTGGATGGTTTTTTGATTATCGGTATTGGCATAATAATGTTTGTTCTAATTGAGATCGAAAAACAGATACGTCTTCGAATGTTGAAAAAGATGATTTAAAAACAGAACAAATACCGGCGACAAAAGCCGCAATCTTATTAATTCCAAGCCGTGGGGGAGATTCATGTTCAGGTTGAAAAAGCAGTTAACAATTAGTTGTTTGACGTTTCATCTGTGGCGCGAGTGCCGACCGGTTCGTTAGTATGTGCGACGACATTGTGCACAGTGCGAAAGAAATTGAAAGTAATGAAAATGTTGAAGCTATTGACTTGCCAGAAGTTGATTCTTAAGAGGTTATAATCAGAAGTTAGATTTATATTGAGAATCATTCGCTTTTACTGTATTTTTATCTGCTGACTAATTTATAAATAAAAACAACAAGATAAAGGAAGCAGATGTCCGAACCTATTACATATTTAATCACTAATAGCGCGACTGTTTTTGGTATTTTAGCTGTTATTTTAGGGGGCGTTTTTTTCGCCCATAAAAGTGAGCACCCTTATTTCAAGCGTTTTTTCCAGTTCGTTCCGGCGCTTTTGTTGTGTTATTTCTTACCTTCGCTACTGCACACTTTTAACATTGTTCCTTATGATTATCCTTGTGTTGATATTTTGAGCGGTTCGGTAGATGCAGGTTCTAATATCCTAGCTCAGTGTCAAGCTGCTGCTTCTCCAGAAGATACAAAAATAAAGGCGAGTGGGGCAGATATTTATTATGTTGCATCTCGTTTTCTTTTACCTGCGAGCCTCGTGTTATTGACCTTAAGTATTGACTTCGGGAAGATCAAAGCACTTGGACCTAAGGCATTGATCCTGTTTTTAACTGGTACGGTTGGTATTGTTATTGGTGGTCCTATTGCATTATTAATTATGTCTTTTATCAATCCAGATGTGGTTGCTGGTGATGTTTGGCGTGGTATGACAACGGTTGCTGGCAGCTGGATTGGTGGTGGCGCTAATCAAGCAGCAATGAAAGAAGTTTATGAAGTTTCGGGTGGACTATTTTCGAGTATGGTGGCGGTTGATGTCATTATCGCCAATATTTGGATGGCTGTTTTACTCTATATGGCAGCTAAATCAAAGGATATTGATAGAGGGACTGGTGCCGACACTCGCGCGATTGAAGATTTAAAAGCCACAGTTGAAAAATTTCATAAAGAAAATGCTAAAAACCCTGATTTGACCGATCTGATCATTATTGTGGCTGTTGCTTTTGGAGCGACTGCGGTTGGTCACTTAGTGGCAGATAACCTTTCACCTTACATTGCAGCAAATTGGCCGGAGGCTGAAGAGCTTTCCCTTACCAGTAAGTTTTTCTGGCTAATAGTGACAGTGACAACTATCGGGCTAGTACTTTCAATGACCGAGTTAAGGCATCTTGAAACACGAGGTGCATCTAAAGTTGGCTCGGTATTTATTTATCTGCTGGTAGCCGCAATTGGCTTACAGATGGATGTTTCAGCGATTGTTGAGAGACCTTGGTTGTTTGTTGTTGGTGGTATATGGATGCTCATTCATGCAGGATTAATGTTATTTGTTGCCAAACTAATTAATGCTCCGGTGTTTTATATGGCTGTTGGTAGTCAAGCCAATGTTGGTGGAGCAGCATCTGCGCCGATAGTTGCATCGGCATTTCATCCATCCTTAGCGCCGGTTGGTGTCTTATTAGCTGTGTTAGGTTACGCTGTGGGGACTTATGCGGCATATTTATGTGGACAAATACTGATGAGAGTTGCGGGAATATAATGAAGTTAAGAACTTTCGTTAGAAAATAGCCTATATTCGCTAAAATTAGTTTTTCTTCTGAGATGTTAACCGTTATTATAGTTAGTAATAGCATTTATTTGATTGGTATGATTAAGCACCGAGTTGGGATAAAGGCTAAGTATTAATGCAAAAATCGCGAAAATAATGGAAAAGCGTCATTTCAATGCTAAAAATTCAGTTTAAAGATCGTCGTAAACCCGCCATGTGGTTGGTTGATTCATCTATCAATTTAGGTAGTGGTAATCAATGTGACATCGTTATTGATGATGACCAAGTTGATGGAATCCATGCTTCGTTATTAATCGAACATGACGATATTACCTTAACCAATCTTTCACAAAACAAAAGCATTTTTGTTAATGATATTCCGGTAGTTCAACAAAAAAAATTGGTTGCGTGGGATGTTATTCGTATTGCTAGTACTGAACTAGAAATTATCGACCCTCTCAAAGAAGCTGATAGACCAGCCGCTATTCCGGCCAGTAAGACGGTTATTCGTCCAGCTATTTCTCAATGGATCCTCAAAGCCAATTCTGCGCCGCTTGTAGGCCAATTTTTTCAGGTAAGTCATGGCTTTACTATTGGACGAGATGAGAGTGCAGATATTGTTATTCCACTTAGTTTAATTTCGAGGTTTCATGCTAGGTTGAGTATTAATAAAGGAAAACTGGTCATTGAGGATACTAATTCCTCTAACGGTACTTATGTAAATGATGAACGAATTACATCTTGTGAACTGCGTAATAATGATGAAATTCGTTTTGATGAATTTTCGTTTGTTGTTGTTGGTCCAGAAGAAGAAAAAGCTAAACCTAGAACGGTTGTTCGAGATAAAAAACCAGCAGTTAAACAATCGAAAAAATCGGATACCAGAAATAGTAACAAAACTGCATTAGCTAGCGAAAAAGCATTTTTACATGATATTGACGTTAGTTCCAACGGCACCGTTTATGAGATAGTTAATCGTCAAAATCATTTGAGTAAAATGTTAGGTCATCATCTTTCCACTAGTGAAAAAAGTGTTTCGGCGCGACATGTTCATTTAAATGAGACGGATCTGGGTTGGGAAGTGGTTAACAATGGCGCATCGGATGGTTTATTGATCAATAATAAAATGCAGATTCGAGCGGTACTCCAAGATGGTGATGAAATTACGGTTGGAGGAACCAAATTAAAGTTCCAATCAGTTGGTGATACTCCCCGTGATTATTTCACACCGACTAGAGGAAAAAAATCTTCATCAGTAAAAATAATTTTAACCATTGTAATGTTGGTAGGGTTGACTGGCTCAGCTTATTTTTTAGGTTGGTTTAGCTAATTTAAAAAAACTTTATAAGAGAAGTTTAGTTATAAAAAATCTTTGAGCAATAAAATAATAATCAAAGTAACGCTAATTATTAATGCAATCGTTAAACCTTTTGTTTTATCCTTTTCTTTTTTTACTGCGATAGCTGGTTTTTTCGAAAGCGGTTTCTTTCTTTCTTTTTGCCTATTTTTCGACATGTTTGAGCGCTGATTTTTGCTCTGTTTTCCTCGGGCTATTTTTTGCAGCTCAATTAAAACTTGTTGGGCGGTTGTTGGTCGATTGATAGGATCGATTGCTAGCATTTTATCGATTAACTTTTCCAATCTAAAGGATAACTTTTGTTGTCTATTAGGATGGGGTTCACCGACCGGAACGCCATAAAGCATGTGGTGAAAAATAGCTCCCATGCAATAGATATCGTACTGTTCGCTGAAAGCTTGTTTTCCGGGAGGGTGATATTTTTTTAACATTTCAGGACTGTCAATATTTTCTCTGGTTTGCCCAAAGTCACCGACTTTTACATTTTGTTTGTTATCAAGAAGAATATTTTCTGGCGACAAATTATTATGCTGAATGTTGTTTTGATGAGCAAAATGAATTGCTGAGCAAATTTGACAGGCTTGAGTTAAAAAATCTTGTTCGCTCATATCTTGAAGAAGCTGGTTAGCTAAACTACCACCGGGTAGATATTCAGTGATTAAAATGAAATTGCCACTACTTTTTGCGGCGGCGTACACTTGAACAATATTGGGATGTTTTAGACTCGACAATATTTTCGCCTGCTTCAGTCCTCGGGTGCTTGCTAGCTGACGTTTAATAACAATCAATTGTTGATTGGTTTTTTTTTGGAATAAATAAACTCGTTTTTGTGGTGATTTTCGCAGCACATCAAGAAGATTAAATTGAGCACTTAAATCTTGGGTGTCTTTCTGTGCGTCTTCTAATTTACTTTTGGTTAAGTGACTACCTTGAGAAATTTTTAGTAATAAATCTCTCACTTCGGTCAAAGAAGAAAATCGATTCGACGGATCGGGTGCAGTAGAACGATTGATTAGTTCGATCAAAGACTTAGGGAGCCCATTTGTTTTTTCCAAAGCCTTTTCATTTCCTTCGATATTTTGAGAGAAAAGGTTTTTTAATAAAACTCCGTAGGAATAAATATCGCTGGCAATCGTCGCTTGAGCGTAATCATTTTCTTGTTCGGGTGCTATATAACCAAGCGTTCCTACAACCGTTGTTTTTTGAGTTTGATTCTTTTTTGCGCTATCGGATAAGGCAATTCCAAAATCAAGAATTTTAGCGTTGCCATGATGGTCAATAATTATATTTGCCGGCTTGATATCTCGATGAATAACACCATTTTTGTGAGCATAAGCGAGCCCCTTGCATATCTGTATTGCGATATCAATTTTTTTGCTAAAAGGTAATTCTGCACCAGTAATTAATTCTGACAGATCAATGCCGTTGATCTTTTCCATTACAAAGTAGGGTTGAGAATCTGCAGATATTCCTTTGTCGATCACTTGCACAATATTTGGGTGATTCAATTGAGCGATAATGATTGATTCATGTTCAAATAAAGCAATTGCTTCGTGGTGATCGAGTAATGTTTTGCTCAAAAATTTAATCGCAACAGGTCTATTAAGTGATATTTGAATGGCATCATAAATTTTTGCCATACCACCGGCAGCCATTTGTTGCTTAATTTTGTAACCTTGTAGTGAGGGAAGTGACATAACTAATTGATTAAATTTAAGTTTTTAATTGATATTTATTCAGTAAGTTTAGATGCTATCTGACATTCTTGCTGATTTTTTATTTGAAAGGTGGCTAACTTTTAAATTTTAAAGCGGGTATATACCCATCCCACCTCAAGAAGCCGGTTTCAGTGTTCAGCTAGGAAATTTGAACGAGGCGCAACTCGAAGGGAATGGCTAGTCCTTTCCAAGAGTTGTAACACGGTGCAAGTTTTCTAGCTGAACACCCGTAGGGCAAGGCTATAAACAACCATCTTCTTCGTTAAGCAATTTTCAGCTAGAATGACTAGCCCAAAAATTACTTGCCTTAAATATGGCTGTTTCTAGTCTCGCTGAAGCCGGCATCTTGAGGTGGGATGGGTATATGTTATATTCGGATTCTTAATTGAATAGGCGTAAATCTTATTCTGACTGATTTGGAAATGATCTCATGGCTAAAAACATCTCAATTTTTTCATTTTTGATTGTCATAATTGGCGGAGGGATTGGTTATAGCTTTTACAGTGACCCTGAATTGCCGGCGCAAAACTTATTCAGTTTGACTCTTAAAGAGTTTGCGCGAAATTCAGAACCTCTCGAAAATGAGTTTGCCACTAAGGGCAGATTAACTTCGGCTACTCAAACTTTAGAAATAAAATTTGACCAAGCTGATACTTCGGAATCTTTAGTATTGGTTAATATGAGTATTTCGAGCAACCGGGTTATTTTGACTTTTTCATCTCAAGCGAGTGTTTTGCCAAATCAAACCATTATTTTAGAACCTTATAAAAAAGATTCTCAAATTCGTTGGAAATGTATTAACGGAACCGTATTGGTTCGCTATCGAGATAAAAACTGTCGTTTAGGTTATGGTATTTCTCGTTCCGAATTACTCTAGTATTTTTTTGGCAAGAAATTCTCCGCAAGCATACAGCGAGCACTTCCTCCTCCAACTTTTTCGATTGTTGGGATCGGTAACCTGATCAAGCTGCCGTGCCGTTCTAATTGTTTTATTTGATTAGGGTTGAAGCCATCATAAGCTGACCCAGATAAGATGATGACTGGTTGGTTATTATGATCTTTTAGTTGAAGGATATTACCGCAAAACGTCTCACTCATTTGTTGTTCGTTGATGATGATGATTTCGTTAATACAATCAGACAAAGAATCAAGTAGGTATTCTTGTTGAGTTGATTTAATAATATCCCTTGTAATCACTGCAAAATCTTCGCCGCAAGACATCAGAACATTGGTGTGATAAATCGGACTACCTTGCTGGCTACTGGTTTCAAATTTAATTAACTCATAGCCAAATTGGTTGGCGAAAGTCTCAAGCGATGATTCTACACATCGCTCAGAGATTGCTGCAAATAGCCGATTGGTTGGGTGATGGAAAATAAGAGAGCCGGTTCCTTCAAGGGGACTCGTCTCATTAATCGATTGTCTTAGGTCAATAATCTCATTAACTTGATAATCACGGCTGTTAGCCAAAGTCACAAGTTGAGAAATTTGCACTTCATCTTGTCTATTAGGCGTTTTCATGGGATAAATGATTAGATTGCCGTTACTTTGTGTGGAGAACCAATTATTAGGAAAAACCGCATCGGGAAGCGGTTTTTCTGTATGCGACTTATTCAATACCAGCACGTCTATGCCTGCGTTAGCTAATATTTCTACGCTATGGTTAAATTCCTTATTGGCTTGCGAACGAACGCTATCGGTTTGATATGAACTAGGACGATTTTGAAACTCGTTATCTACGCCAGTTTGTTCGTTATAGCCAAAATCAACGGGTTGAACCATTAGCACGCTATTGGTGAGGTGAGGTTGGTGTTTGTTAAACATAAGTTACGCTCGCAATTAGTTTATCAAATCAGTTCATCAAATCAGATTATTAAATAGACACATCAATTTGATTGATGATTATCGCCCAACTTGCTGAATCATGCACCTTGAGGTGGGATGGGTATATAATCACTTCTAATGTTAAACTTTAGATAAAAAAAAGCCTACTAAAAAGTAGGCTAGATTAGCAATTTTGATGTGATGCTTTTGAACCAAAAGGGGTAGGAAATCACAACATCCACTAAAAAACTCTGTTAGGACAGAAAAAAATAACACACGAAACTAGGTAAACACTGATGGCATTATAAATAACATTTAAGACATCTATATTTCATCAATGTACCAAATGAAGTTAAAAAAGCGCTAGCGAACTTAACTCCAATTCCTTATTAGCCAACGAAATTGTTAGCTCCTCTGGAAATATCAACCTGCAACGAAATAAATCTAAATAGCAATCGGATATGGTGGGAACTATACGCGTAATTTGCGGTAGTTCAAACGATCATTTATAATCTAATGCATTAGAAAAACTTATCCGAATTTTGCGTTTGTTATTTTGATTGCTAGGTTGAATTGCTCATGGTTAGACGAGTTCCTCCATTAAAAAGTTTGCGCGCATTTGAGGCCGCTGGAAGACACTTGAGTTTTACTCGTGCTGCAGACGAGTTATTTGTTACCCAAGCAGCGATTAGTCACCAGATAAAATCCCTAGAAGAATTTCTTGGGTTCCCTTTGTTTATTCGCCAAAACCGTAAGTTATTACTTACTGATGAAGGGCAAAATTATTGGCCAAAGATCCGTGATATTTTTGAAAACTTAATTGCTGCCACCGAACAGATAAAATCACAAAGTGTTGGTGGACCTTTAACAGTGAGTGTTGTACCAACTTTTGCAACCTCTTGGCTGATCCCTCGGTTGTCACACTTTAGTAAAATTTATCCGGAAATTGAGGTTCGTTTAAAAGCAAGTGATGATCGAGTGGATTTTCTTCAAGAAGATATTGATATTGCAATCTATTATGAAATCGATAATTATCCCGGTTTTCATAGCGTTACTTTGCTGAATGAAAAATTAACACCACTGTGTTCTCCGACTCTTTTAAAAGACGAAATACCGTTAAACTTGCCTGAGGATCTTAAACACCATAATTTACTGCACGATTTCAGTACGGCAGATTGGAAACGTTGGCTAAAGCTGGCGGGTGTAAAAGGGATTGATTTAAATCGAGGCTCTATTTTTAGTCATTCAAGTATGGTTCAACAGGCTGCCGTATTTGGACAGGGGATTGCGATGGGGCACCTCGTTCTTTCTCAGCCAGAAGTTCAAGCTGGACGATTGATACAGCCTTTTGAAATGGTGATGGAAAGTGATTATTCCTATGACCTAGTCTGTCCGATAGAATCAGTAGAAAGGCCTAAGGTTAAAGCTTTTATTGATTGGTTAGTTGAAACGGTTCAATCGGAAAATGCTTGATTTTGTTTGCTCGCTATTCGCCAAAACCATTAAGAATCAATTCTTGCATTTTTTCAACAGCTAGCTTTTTTTGTTTGCCTGTTGCTGAAATAATAATTTTAGAACCTTTTGGCGCATCAAGTGTGAGCAGTTTAATCAGGCTTAAGCTGGAAGCTGACTTATCTTTGTGGCTAACGATCATATCACAATCAAATTGACTTGAAAGGGAGACTATTTGAGCGGCAGCGCGAGCATGTAACCCCTTAATATTTGGGATGGTGCAGGTTAGGGTAATCTTTTCTTGGTCGCTACTCATTTGTTATCTGTTTTTAGCTCTCTGTGTCTTATTTGGGTATCTTGGTAGAAAGGGGAAAAATATTTAGCTAGTTTTTCAACCATATAAACAGAACGATGTTGTCCACCGGTACATCCGATAGCAATCGTTAAGTAATTTCTGTTACCTTCATCAATTCGAGGTATCCAAGTGTGTAAAAATGTTTTCAACTGCCAAAAATATTCTTGCACATAGGGTAAATCTTCAAGATAGCTAACAATTTGTTTATCTCGACCATTAAAGGGTCTCAATTCCACTTCCCAGTAAGGATTGGGTAAGCAACGTGCGTCAAATACAAAATCTGCGTCGGTGGGAGCGCCACGCTTAAACCCAAAGGATTTAAACAGTAGGCTAAGCTGAGTTTCTTTTTCACCAATAACTCGCTTAATAATGGTTTGACAAAGTTCATGGGGTGTTTTGGTGGTTGTATCGATCACCAGTTGGGCGTGTCTTGCAACGGGCTCTAATCGTTTTTTTTCTTCTGATATGGCTTCTGATAAAGATAGACCTTCAGCCGTTAGAGGGTGGCGTCTTCTGGTCTCGCTAAACCGTTTTAATAGCGTTGCTTCGTTAGCGTCAATAAATATGACTTGAAACTCATTTCCTTTAGTTTGAACAAATTGCATTATTTGGTCAAATTCATCAGCGGTAGCAGTTATGTTTCTGGCATCAACGCCGATAGCCAGTTCAGGATACTGCTGATCCGTTTGTTCTAATAATTCGGGGATTAATTTGATAGGGATGTTATCGACACAATAGAAGCCTTGATCTTCTAAAGCTCTTAATGCAACTGTTTTTCCTGAACCAGAACGACCGCTAACAAATATCCTTTTCATCATTGTTTCCTCTATTTAAAGCTAAATGGCTGGCTGCATCCTCAAGAATCTCAAAGAGTGCTTCTCCCGAGTGTGCATGTCTAATTTTGGTTAGTACCTTTTGCTGTGAAAGTATTTCCGCGATGAAAGCTAAGTGACGAAGATGTTCTTCATGGGCTTCCTCAGGGACGATTATTGCAAATATGATATCAACCGGTTTCTTGTCGGGGGCATCATAATCGATGGTTGATTCAAGCAATAAAAATACAGCTGTGACTTTATCGCAATCCGCCACTCTACCGTGAGGAATGGCAACACCGTTGCCAAGAGCGGTTGTGCCCAGTTTTTCCCGAGCGATTAAGCTTTCAAAAATCGTTTTTTCAGTGGCATCAGTCTTAGCCGCAATAATTTCGCTGACTTTTTCTAACACTTTCTTTTTGCTAGATATTTGACTGCAAACTAATGTTGCATCAGGTGATAACAGTTGGCAAATATTCATTGATTGTTACGGATGGCTGGCAAACGTCAGATGTGAATTTTCGTGATTTTAACATAGTTAGTTTTCCGCGCACCAACTATTTGTATTTATTACCTTCGGGTAAATAGATTTGGAAAACTAGGTATTGATAAACTACTAAGAGCCATCAATACCTTGATTTGTTTCGAAAGATTAATGGCGCTGCATTTTTTCTTTGTGTTTGATGACTTGGCGGTCTAATTTATCAACCAATGAATCAATTGCAGCGTACATCACTTCTTCTTCACTGGTAGCGAATATTTCTCCACCATTTACGTTCAGCTTTGCTTCAGCTTTTTGCCGAACTTTATCAACTTCTAGGACTACATGGACATTATTGATGTGATCAAAATGCCTTTCTAAACGTTCAAATTTTTCGTGAACGTAGTTTCTTAAAGCATCAGTTAGATCTAAATGGTGACCCGTTAGGTTGATTTGCATAGTTTACTTCCTTCTGTTGTTGATGGAAAAAGTGCTTTATAACCAGTTGATTTTGTTTCAATTTTTACTCAACATATGAATAGTTAAGCCATCTTTAAAATCAACTGCTTAGTCTGCAATTTTGTTAAATTTTTATTAATTAGCCTCTATGGCGACTTGTTAATTTCTAGCATCTATTAATTCTTAAAGTTCACTAATTTTATGACTCATAGCAGAGCTTTTCGTTCATTTGATGGTGGTATCGCCATGCTTTCACGGTACTTGGCCACGGTTCGTCGTGCAACTTTAATTCCTTGATCTTTAAGTAAGGTTGCAATTTTGCTATCACTTAAAGGTTTGGCGCGATTTTCAGCAGCAACTAGTTTTTTTATTACCGCACGGATCGCGGTAGACGAACACTCTCCACCCGAAGAGGTACCAACGTGGCTTGAAAAAAAGTATTTAAGTTCAAAAATCCCTCTTGGTGTGTGAAGAAACTTCTGTGTTGTGACTCTCGAAATAGTTGATTCGTGCATTTCTACTTCTTCGGCAATATTATGTAATACTAATGGTTTCATGGCTTCCTCACCGTACTCAAGAAACCCAATTTGTTTTTCGACAATTGATGTTGCTACTTTAAGTAAAGTATCGTTTCTGCTAAGAAGGCTTTTAATAAACCATTTGGCGTCTTGGAAGTTGTTCTTTAAAAACTGGTTATCTGCGCTATTATCGGCGCGTTTAATCAGGCTAGCGTAATCTCTGTTAATTTGAAGCTTGGGTGTGCTGTCAGGATTAAGCTCAACTTTCCATGTCCCATCTGCAGATTTTCTGACATACACGTCGGGTTTTATATATTGAGCATTATTTTCACTCAGTTGATTTCCTGGGCGCGGATTTAGAGTTTGGATTAGATCAATTGCTTTTTTTAATTGCTGCTCATTCAGGTTCAAACTCTTCATTATCTGTCGGTAGTTACGACTAGCAAGGTAGTCAAATTGCCGAGTAATCACCTTTTTTGCCAGCATATGATCTTCGCCCAGCTCATTAAGGCGGCGTAGCTGGATTAGTAAACATTCTTGTAAATTTCGTGCACCAATTCCGGCAGGGTCAAAACTTTGAATGAAGTGCAAAACCGCCTCAATTTCTTCTATCTGAAAAAAGGATTCGTCATTCTCATCAATGGGCTTCTCATTTTGAGCGTCAGACTGATTTACCATTCCCAAAACATCTTCCAGATCAGCTCGCATAAATCCTGAGTCATCGATGGAATCAATTAAAATTAGTGCGATTGTTCGATCTGTTTCAGACAGGGTGCTCATATTGATTTGCCAAATGAGTTGATCTCTCAAACTGTCACTGGTTTCACCTTGGTATTCGAATGTGTTTGAATCATCGGGTTTTTGACTGTTACTCTGAGATACGTAGCCCCAATCCTCCCACTGCGTATCTGATGCCATCTCGGTTTCAATTTTGTCGCTGCTTATGGCTTCGCTGGTATCTCTTTCCTCAACTGATGTTACACTGGCTGACTCATCGGAATCTTGGTTTTCTACTGGATTTAAATCGTTAGAATTTTCGTCTTGAGATTTTTTTACTTCTAGCAGAGGGTTAGATTCAAGTACTTCTTGGATCTCTGCTTCTAGATCAAGACTTGACAGTTGTAACAGTTTTATCGCCTGCTGGAGTTGCGGCGTCATGGTTAAAGACTGACTGATCTTAAGCTGTAAGGATTGTTTCATTAATATTGTTTTCCGGCGAAGAATTTTAGGTTTCTTCTACAACAGATTGTTTTCTCCCTCGCTACTTAACTATAGCAGTTATTTTGATCGCAAGGCTGATTTTTCGCAAATTTTAGGGGATTTTTTTGTCTAATTTTTGTAAGCAATTGATCGCCCCTAGCTTCAAAGTATGGAGGTTAGTTCGCGTCAATTCAATGATCTTAATCACAAAAAGTCGAAATAAGATATTTGGCTAAAATAACCATAATATCAATAGGTTAGAACTCACATGGGGGGATTTAATTTTTTTTTTTGGTCTCAAAATATCCTATCATCGAGAGCGTAGCTCGACAATTTTTTGAATTTTGACCTATTTGCCTAGGTTATTTACAAACCCTTTGGAGAACTTCACGTCGAACCCTTTGATAACGATAGCTTTATAGAGTATAACCCGTTGCGCAAAGAGGTAATCAGTGAATGTAAAGGGTGGTTGATGGTCAATTTATATCCTGAAGTTTTCGCCTAAATAAACCTTTCGAACATCTGAATTTTTTAATATTTCTTCAGGATTACCTTTGGCTAAAATATGACCAGATTCGACGATGTAAGCTCTTTCGCAAACATCCAATGTTTCACGTACATTGTGGTCGGTTATCAGTACGCCTAAGCCTCTATCTCTTAAGTGTCTGATGATGTCTTTTATTTCTCCCACAGAAATAGGATCGACGCCCGCAAAAGGTTCGTCAAGTAAAATAAAGTCAGGTTCATTAGCGAGTGCCCGAGCGATTTCAACGCGACGTCTTTCACCGCCAGATAAGCTCATTCCAAGGCTCTGTTTTATATGAGTAATTTTAAATTCTTCAAGCAAGGCCATCATTTTGTCATGCTGCTCACTTTTGCTAAGGCTAGAATTAAGTTCTAAAATTGACAGTAGATTATTTTCTACGGTCATTTTTCTAAACACGGAAGCTTCTTGAGGTAAATAACCTATCCCCATTTGAGCTCGTTGATGCATAGCACTCATGGTGATGTCTTTATCACCAAGAAAAACTTTGCCTCCATCAGCTTGAACAAGTCCTACAACCATATAAAAAGAGGTGGTTTTTCCTGCGCCATTTGGTCCCAAAAGACCGACAACTTCTCCTGAACTTACCTCAAAGGAGACATCGGAAACGACTTTTCTGCCAGAATAAATTTTAGCTAAATTTTGTGCGGATAATGTTGTCATTTTGATTCTTTCTTTTTCTGAATGATTTCTACTTGTTGGTCTTCTGACTTTTTAAAACTAGAGATTTTTGTTTCACTATTATATTTAAAAACGCCAGCAGAAATTTGTCCGAGTTCCAAATGTGCAACCACATCATCCGACAGCTCTAATTCAGAACTTCTGGTATTAAAATGGAGTTTTTCAGCTTCTGCTTTTAGGTCAGTTTTTCCCAATTTGATTAATTCAATTTTGAGAGGTTTGCCTGTGGCTGTAATATCCCTGTTATCTGGAATTTTATTATCCAGTTGAATTCTATTTGCTTTTATTTCAATGCTATCAATATCGTTAGAAAGAATTTTAAGCTCGGCATTTTCAATGATATTAAATTGTTGCTTTGGAACTTTATATTCAATAAGATTGGCTGATACTTTTAGTGTGTCATTTTTAACCAGTGAGGTCTGTATTAAACGTGCGGGTTTGCCTTGGGCAGCAATAAATTCATAGCTACCGTTTTTCGATTTTTTTCCGATCAGGCAATCTGCAACGAGAGAAATTCCTGGCTGTGTCAGGATTGCATTGCCACAATGTTTAAAAATACCGGTTTTGCCATCTAACTCTGAACTATCACTATTTAAAGTAATATTTTGATTGTTTTGGTTAAGGTCATCTTTTTCTTTTGACGAAACTAATTGGCCTGAAATAAATAAAGCAAAGAGTAGTACATAAAGGAATATGCGACTCATGTTAATTAACCTTTTTTTGATAGATTTCAGTTTTTACGTTCGATTTCAATTGAATAATCTCTTGGTCAAAATCTATTTCCATACCGGTACTCTGAGTTTGATAATAGGGGTTTTTAATCAATACCAAATCTTCAGTAAACGCGATATTTTTTTCCAAATCGATGGACAAATTTTTGGTGCTAATGCTTGTCTCAGTTTGATTGTTAATCAAGCGATCTTCGATATTGACTTGGTTGATTAGTTTTATAATTTGGCCATCAATCAATTCACCTTTTCCAGAAGATATTTGCCATTCTCCTAAGTCGCTTTTTGCGTAAACAATCACAGGATTAGACAGCTTAGAGGTAAATTGTTCAATGGAATGCTCCATTCGTTTGGCAATTAGCTTATTTGTTCTCTCGCCATTGGAGTTAAATTGATGGATAACAACCTCTTCCATAAAATAATCAATTTCCGAAGAACTGGCGTTTTCTTGAATGGGTTGTGAATAATCGTCAGGCCAAAATACTAAGCCGAGCATGATTGTTGCCAAAATGCTAATTAACCAACGATTGAGCTTTAAGCGATTCATTGGTTAAGTTATTGCTGTTGGTTAAGATATTGTTGATGAATGGCTTCGAGTTTTTCTTGTGCTTGTAAAAGTAAATCAGATATTTCTCTTACAGCACCTTGACCACCTTTTGCTTTAGTCGTCCAGTCGGCGTTTTCTTTTACAAAATAATGACCATCGGCGACACAAAAACCTAGACCAGAACGAAGCATTAAAGGTAAGTCAGGCAAGTCGTCGCCAACATGAGCGACTTGTTGTTGATCAATCTTTAATTGATTGATAATTTCTCGATAGGCTGATTGCTTGTCGCTTTTACCTTGATAGATAAAAGAAATGCCAAGTTCATTTGCTCTTCGTTCAACAATTTTTGATTGTCGACCAGTGATAATGGCCACTTGAATACCATGATTGATTAATTGTTTAATGCCGAGTCCATCTTTAATGTTAAAGTTTTTTATTTCTTCACCTTGATTAGAGTAATAAACTTTTCCGTCGCTTAAAACACCATCGACATCACATATGAGCAGTTTAATCACTTTTGCTTTTTCTAAAACAGAAGCTGGGTAATCGGAAATCAACATCAGACGACACCTGCTTTCAATAAATCATACATATTAAGCGCGCCTATTGGATGTTTATCTTTGTCTAAAATTATCAGACTGGTGATAGCATTTTCTTCCATTAAATTAATTGCTTCGACAGCTAACTTTTCCCCCTCAATTGTTTTTCCATTTAGGGTCATCACGTCTTCTATTAGGGTGGAATTAAGATCAAGATTTTTTGCCAAGGTACGTCTTAGATCGCCATCGGTAAAAATGCCACAAAGTGAATTTTCATCGTCGACGATACAAGTCATACCTAAGCGTTTATCAGTCATTTCAATTAATGTGTTACTGACGCTTGTATTTTTATTCACAATCGGCACTTGATTACCGGTATGCATAATATCTTCAACTTTTAGTAACAGTCGTCGACCTAGGCTTCCCCCGGGGTGAGACAATGCAAAATCATTTTCGGTAAATCCTTTTGCTTCTAATAAGGCAACCGCTAGCGCATCTCCCATTACTAAGGCTGTAGTAGTTGATGCAGTAGGTGCTAAATTCATCGGACAGGCTTCTTTTTTTACACCAGTATCAAGATTAACATCGGCAAAGGTTGCCAGAGAAGAATTAGGATTACCTGTTAGACTAATTAGAGGAACACTGAGCCGTTTTATTACTGGTAATAAGGTGGTAATTTCGTTTGTCTCGCCGGAATTTGACAAGGCTAACACAACATCTTTGTCGGTAATCATTCCAAGATCGCCATGGCTGGCTTCCCCGGGGTGGACAAAAAATGCGGGACTACCCGTACTGGCTAAAGTTGCGGCGATTTTATTACCGATATGACCCGATTTTCCCATTCCTATGACCACTATTCGGCCTTTGCAAGCTAGCAATAGTTCACAAGCTTTTGCGAAATTATGATTAATTTTGTCGACGAGCAATGACAAAGCTTGTTGTTCAATTTTAACAACTGCTTGACCGAGGGAGATAAAATTGTAATTAGATTCGTTATCGACCATGTGATTGATAGTGCCTAAATCTGAACAGCAAGCACTTTGGGAATGCTGTTTTATCGTTGTGACTATAGTTTATCAGAAAAAACGCCTTATGAGCTGATTCAAACAGAGCATTTTATACAGGGCTAGATTTAGCTATTGACTATCAACTGATAAGACTGGTATCCCACGAAACAAAGTAGCAGTAATCCACCTTCTAACCGTGTGATTTCTCCGGGTTTATTTTTTCGACCCCACGCCATAATTGACATGGCAATAGTTAAACCAAACATCAAAGCATAATCAAACTGTAGGATATTGGGATCAATAATGACTCCGTGAATGAGTCCCGGTATACCTAATACAGCAAGTAAATTAAATATATTAGAACCAATGACATTACCGATCGCTAGTTCATGCTCTCCTTTTAGTACGCCAGTTACTGATGCTGCTAGTTCGGGTAGGCTGGTTCCTACTGCGACGATGGTGATACCTATAATAAAATCGCTGACATGGTATTGGTGAGCAATATTAGTCGCACCGATAACCAATAGATTAGAACTGACCTGTAATAAAATCAGTCCGACTAAAACCCAGAAAGCAGCGCGACCATTTGGCATTTGTTCTGGTAGCTCGTCGACTATTTCTTTTAACATGAGGTCAGCTTCGGCCTTGTTGCTTTTAGCCGTTCTTACCAGCCAAAATAAATAAGCACCGAGAGAAAGTAATAATATAGAGCCGTCAACAAATGAGAGAGTTAAATCTAACAACAATGCTAGAGTCAGTAGCATAAAACCAAATAGTATAGGTATTTCTCGTTTTAAGGTTTCAGACTGTACTCTGAGCGGTACCACAAGTGCAGATATGCCGAGAACCATCGCGATATTCGCAATATTCGAACCGATAGCATTACCGAGAGCTAATCCAGGTGTACCGTTTAGTGCTGACTTAATTGATACAAAGACTTCTGGAGCAGACGAACCCATGGCAACGATTGTAAGACCAACAATCAGAGGTGATATCCCCATGTTTCTCGCGATAGCTGCTGCACCATCAGTGAATCTATCTGCACTCCACACCAGTAAGGATATACCGCATATTACCATTGCAAAATATAGAAGCATATAACGACTTGATTCTCCGATTCTTTTTTGAATTCAATTCTAACTTTACAACAAGAAATTTGTTGCGTTAAATAGAGTTGATTCTTAAGTATAGTGTTGTTTCTTGGTTTTAGTAGCAAGCAAAAATTTGTTTCAAGTCGTGAACTCTGTTGAAAACTCTGTAGGCTTGTTAATAACAAAGCACGACATTATACGGAAGAGTTTAAAGGAAAGTAAGGTGCTAATTTGCGGAAAATATACTGGAGTCATAGTTGTCGTCTATTCTTACTTGGCTTATATTCAGGTACAATACCGCGCGTTGTCAAAATTAACTAAAAGAAGAGATGTATAAATGACCGAATTAGAGATTAAGTCATTGATAGAGCAAGGTTTAGACTGCCAATCGGTAGAAGTTTCTGGTGATGGACATCATTTTGAAGCATTTGTTATTTCTGACCAATTTGAAGGCAAACGCGCTGTCGCTCGTCAACAAATGGTTTACGCCACGGTACAAGAACAAATTGCCAGTGGTGAACTACATGCATTGTCATTAAAAACAGTCACGCCCGAAGAGGCAAACAAGCTTTAGTTTTAATCCAATATTGAGTAAATATCTATGGATAAATTACAAATCACAGGCGGCAACCGATTAGACGGGAGCATTCGAATTTCTGGTGCTAAAAATGCAGCCTTACCCATTTTGATGGCGACGCTTTTATCGGAAGGGCCGACTACCATTGGTAACGTACCGCATTTAAATGATGTAACAACCACTTTAGAGCTTCTCGGTGTTATGGGGAATTCCATGACCTTGGGCGAAAATATGACGGTCGAAATTGACACCAGTACTATCAAAACCTTTGAAGCACCCTATGATCTAGTTAAAACGATGCGTGCATCTATATTGGTTCTAGGGCCTCTTTTAACTCGTTTTGGTCAAGCTGATGTCTCACTTCCCGGAGGTTGTGCAATTGGTTCTCGTCCTGTTGATTTACATATCAAAGGGATGGAAGCTATGGGCGCGACTATTGATGTAACTGACGGTTATGTTAGAGCGAGAGCTGAAAATGGTTTGAAAGGCGCAAGAATTTGCATGGATATCGTAAGCGTTGGGGCGACAGAAAACCTATTAATGGCTGCGACTTTGGCGAAAGGTACTACTATTTTAGAAAATGCAGCAAGAGAGCCAGAAGTTGTAGATGTGGCAAATTATTTGATCGCCATGGGAGCAAAAATCACCGGTGCGGGTACTGATATTATTACTATTAAAGGCGTCGATAAACTAGTCGGCGCTCATCACCAAGTTTTACCCGACAGAATTGAAACCGGTACTTATTTAGTCGCTGCCGCGATGACCGGTGGTCGAGTCAAGGTAAGAGAAACAAACCCCGAAATTTTAGAATCAGTATTGTTAAAGTTAATAGAGACAGGTGCAAAAATTACCACCGGCAAAGATTGGATTGAGTTGGATATGGAAGGGCGGCGACCAAAAGCGGTTAATGTCAAGACAGCTCCTTATCCAGGTTTTCCAACAGATATGCAAGCGCAATTTACCGCACTTAATGTGATCGCTGAAGGAACAGGGGTAATTACTGAAACAATATTTGAAAATCGTTTTATGCATGTCAGTGAATTACAACGAATGGGAGCGGATATTCAAATTGAAGGAAATAACGCAATTTGTACCGGTGTAGATAATTTAAAAGGTGCTCAAGTAATGGCAACTGATTTAAGAGCTTCTGCTAGTTTGGTTATTGCTGGGCTTGTTGCTGAAGGTGTTACGCTTGTTGATAGAATTTATCACATCGATCGTGGTTACGAGTGTATAGAAGAAAAACTACAGTTGATGGGCGCAAATATAAAAAGAGTTTAATCACTGTGAGTTATATTTTGCTTTATCCTGCAGCTAACTAAGAACTCAAATTAATGATCGTCAGGAACTCTTCATAATGAAAATTTGGGTAGACGCCGATTCTTGTCCAGTTGTCATCAAAGAAATTTTGTTTAAAGCTGCCCAGAGAACACAAACACTGCTTACCTTGGTAGCTAACCAGTCAATTTCAAAACCTAAATCACCCTTTATAAAAATGATGCAAGTTACTTCTGGTTTTGATGTGGCTGATGATGAGATTGTTAAGCTAGTAGAAAAAGGTGATCTAGTGATTACCAGTGATATTCCTCTAGCAGCAGAAGTGATTGAAAAAGGTGCTCATGCTTTGAGTCCGCGAGGTGAACTTCATACCCCAGATAATATTCGTTCACGATTAAACATGCGGGATTTTATGGATACTATGAGAGCAAGCGGTGAACATACCGGCGGGCCGCCGCCATTGAGTCAGGGAGATAGGCAAGCGTTTGCGAACCATTTGGATCGGTTTTTGGCAAAGGGAAAATCTAAATGATCGTTAGCGAAACAGAAAGGCTAAAGATCAGACATTTCATTGAAAGTGACACGGACTTCATTATCAAACTTCTAAATCAACCATCTTTCATCGAAAACATTGCTGATAAATGCGTGAGAAATAAATCGGATGCTATCGATTATTTAAACAATGGTCCATTAGCCAGCTATCAACAATATGGTTTTGGTTTAAGTATGGTCGAACTTAAAGGTTCAAATATGCCAATTGGTATGTGCGGTTTGATCAAGCGTGAAGAGTTAGATGATGTTGATATCGGTTATGCGCTTTTAACCGAATTTGAAGGGAAAGGATATGCCAAAGAAGCTGCTCAAGCTGTTTTAGAAAACGCCAGTGCTGAACATGGGTTAAAACGAATTATTGCGGTAACAAAACCAAGTAATTTAGGTTCTATTAAACTCTTAGAGTCACTGGGTTTCGAATTTGAGGAAATGGTAGAGCTTTATGGGATTAATAATAAGTTGTTTGGATATGAGTTTTTGTTTCTAAGATCAAAACAATCAAGCCACAAAAATAGTCGCCAATCCCAAGAAAGAAATAAACCCAACCATATCGGTTACTGTGGTTAATATAACTCCACCAGATAGCGCAGGATCAATTTCCATTTTGGTTAAAATCATCGGCAACATCGCGCCAATAACCGCACCAGTGATTAAATTAATCACCATCGCACCAGCAACGGATATCCCTAATCCCACAGCATAAATACCGTAATTTTCAGTATTCATATACCAAAAATAAGCACAAAGGCCAACAACAATGGCCCAAAGCATTCCGTTTAACAGACTAACGCCGAGTTCTTTAAATACAAGCCAGCGAAAGTTATTGCTACTAATATGGCCAATGCTCATGCCACGGATAACTAGAGTTAATGACTGAGTTCCTGCAATGCCACCCATACTTGCCACAACTGGAAGCAAGACTGCCAAAGCTGCAACTGCCTGAATACTTTTTTCAAAGATACCAATGAATGAAGCGGCTGCGATCACTGTAATTAGATTAATACCAAGCCATAAAGCACGTCTTTTTGCACTTGTAAAAACAGGAGCAAAGGTATCATCACTTTCATCCAAACCTGCCATACTCATCAAAGAGTGATCGGCATCTTCCACGATAACGTCTAATACATCATCAATCGTGATCCGTCCAAGCAGCTTTCCTTCATTATCTATTACGGGTGCAGAGACCAAGTCATGTCTTTCAAACAGGCTTGCAACGTCGGTATCAGGTAACGCAACTGGAATGGCTTCTATTTCATGATCCACGACTTCTTCGACCATTTGATCAGGAGGACTCGTTATTAAAGTAGAAAGGTGGACGGTTCCAACTAATATATCGTGAGTATCGACTACATAAATACTATTGGTGTTCTTAGGTATTTCTTTTTGCATACGTAGATAGCGTAAGACGACTTCGATAGTTACAGCCGGTCTAACAGCGACGGTATCGGTATTCATCAAACCGCCAGCGGTATCTTCGGGATATTTAAGAGCTTGTTCTATTCGAGTTCGATCTTGATGCCCCATAGAGGCGAGAACTTCTTGAGTGACTTTATCTGGTAAGTCGCCCAGAATATCGACTAAATCGTCAGTATCCAAATTAGCCATTGCGGCAGCAAGTTCTGCGGGAGCCTTTTCCCCGGCAAAAGCATTTAACAGATCTTCATTTAAGAACTGTAGAACTTCACCTTCTCGGTCTGAATCAACTAATCGCCACAAAACTTTTCTTTCTTTTGGTGGGGTTGATTCCAGCATGTGAGCAACATCGGCTGCGGGTAATTGATTTAACATTGCCCGAACCTGCACGAACATACCGCTTTCCAACGCATCATTTAACTGATGCAGCCGATCGCTACTATGTTCTTTTTCGAAGTTCTCTAATACAGGCATGTTTGAAACTCTTCAACTGATTGAATTTACACCAATTATTGCTAAAGTATAACATAGGGTATACTTTAATAGGATAGCTAACTTATATACTATGGAGCTTATCCCAAGTACAGGTTATTGAGCCAAAATTTACAGAGGAATTTGCTATGCCATCATTTGATATTGTCTCCGAAGTTGATATTCATGAATTAAGAAATGCGGTCGATCAAGCCAATCGAGAAATCAATAATCGTTTTGATTTAAAAGGCACCTCCGCAAAATTTGAACTTGACCAAAAACAGGTCAAAATTACTGCTGATGCGGAATTTCAGGCTAATCAGTTAAAGGATATTTTGATAACCAAGTTAATAAAACGAAGTATTGATCCAAAATGTGCGGATGTTGGTGATATTCAGGCTTACGGTAAGGTCGTTCATCTTATGATTGGAATTAGGGAAGGGCTAGAGCAATCACTTTCTAGGAAAATAATAAAACTTATCAAAGCGAACAAATTGAAGGTTCAAACTGCCATTCAAGGAGAGAAATTAAGAGTTACCGGGAAAAAACGAGACGATCTACAGCAAGCTATTGCTCTAATTAAAGAGGAGTCACTAGAATGGCCTTTGCAATACAATAATTTTAGAGATTAAACTCTTTGATTATTGAGCGGTTTTTTTTATTGCTTAAGCTAACATACTGGAATCTGATTCGTTAAGTTGGTCATCGCTTAAATTGCTTTCAGGGTTAAAAATATCAAGATAAGCGGTGTAAATCGAAATCAAGGTGATTGCAAAAATAGCGAGGTAACCTACAAATATCAGTATGATTGCAATGGGTTGAATAAGAATCATCAAAATCGAAATAATTACAAAAAAAGCTATCAAATAAACGAAAGCAACTAGTCCGTATATGAGGAAAGCAACAAAATTATCTTTGCAGGCTAAGTAGCTTATTTTTAAAGCCTGAGCGGCTGATGCCTTATTTAAAACTACCAGCGCCGGGGCGAACCAAAAAGCCATAAATAATGGAATCATTAGGGCTAAGAAAATGAGAAGGGCGAGCAGAAGTTTCATTAGGATACCATCTCTTTCTAGGCCTTGCATCCATTCTAATGCTTGTTCTTGAGTCATCACTGTTTGAGTTTTAGGCACTAAATTGGCTATTAGTTCCTCTATATTGACTCCAAACATCAACATTATGTAAAAAGTTGCTAAGGAAATTAAAACAGATAATCCTGCATAGAAGGCCGAAAGCAACAGCAGTTCTTTAGTGTTTGATTTTAGCCCCTCAAATAGATGCTCAAATTTTATTGGCGAGGTTTTAGATTGCTTGTGACAACCGAGCATTAAACCACCAATTAAAACGGGCATAAGGATTGCGACTAGGTGGTTTATAAATGGAAGCATCAGCATAACCATTAAGAAGCCCGCTATTCCAAACCACACGCCAGGTGAACTGACAAACAAGCGATAAGCTCTGCTCAACCAAATAGAACCGCGGCTTGCAGGTACTTTAAGATAGGTAATTTCCGTTGATGCTGGAGTGATAGGATCTCTGTCTTCTGATTGTTGCAACTTTAATGTCCTTAGGCAAAAGTGAGAAATACTCAACATAAGTTTCTCAATCGATACCGATTTTTATGATAAATTAAACATCTATTATAATTGATGTTATTCTATTAATCTTTACCTAGTTTGATCGCGCTATCATTATCATCTAGATAAAATACTCGACTATTTTTTTATTATTGAGGCTAAAACTTATGTTAATGCGTTTCTTAAGTCTGATCGCTGCACTTATCTTTTTAACCAGTTTTTCACTGGCGGTTTCCGCTGACGCGAATCAATCCAAAATTCAGCTTGAATTATCGTCACTCGATCTAGAAAAAATTATGGCTGATCCTGATTGGATGGGAAATAGCCCCGAAACGCCTCAGTGGTCACTTGATGGCGGTTCAATTTTTTATCAGCAAAAAGCAGTTGGGCGTAGTCATCGAGATACTTTTCGTCTTTCTTTAACAGATAAAAAGAGCAAAAAACTCGACAAAAATGAATTATTGGCGAGCGCCAGTGCAAGCGCAAAATTAAACTCAACAAAGACTCATGGTGTTTTTGGCTACCAAGGTGATATCTACCTTATTGAGTTGGCGAATAATTTAATTAGCCCTTTGACATCAGATGCTGCCTCCCAGAGTAATCCAAGCTTTGCTGACGATTCTACAATTAGTTACTTAGTGGGGTATCAGGTTTTCAAGTACGATTTAAAAAACAAAATTGCCAAGCAGATTGCCGAATTTAAGTTGGAAGCAGATCCTGATAAAAAGCAGGAAAAAAGTTATTTAGAGCAATCTCAGCCTCGGCTGCTTCAATATATTAAGCAAACACAAGATGAAAAAGAATTTCAAAAAGAACGAACAAAAGCGTTAAAACAACATTCGGTGAAAACTTGGTATTTGGGAAAGGGAATCAAAATAGAAACGTTTAGACTTTCTCCTGATGCAAAATGGTTGTTGTTAGGAACCGTTGAGTCTAGCTTGTCCGGTAAAGCCGATCACATGCCCGAATTTGTTACTGTTGATGGTTACGTTAATGATAGAGAAGTTCGACCTTTAGTGGGTACTTCAAAACCTTACAATGAAACTTTTTATTTAGTTGATCTTATCAATCACGAGAAACACTCAATTGATCTTTCGAGCTTGCCCGGTATAAATGACGATCCTCTCAAGAAATTGAGAAAAAAAGCAGCTGCAAAAATTGGTTATAAATATAAAGATAGTCAAGGGCCTCGTGCGGTTTATGTTCATGATTGGTCCGCTAACAGTGGCGTAGAGTGGACAGAAGACAGTAGCCAGCTGGCGATGGTTTTATATTCTTATGACAATAAAACTCGCTGGATCATTACTCTTGATACAGATAAACAAAAAATAAAAACGGCACATTGGTTAAATGATGACGCTTGGGTTAACGATTGGACTTTTTATCAGTTTGGTTGGATGCCCGATAATCAAACGCTTTATTATTTGTCTGAAGAAGATGGTTATTCTCATTTGTATATTAAGAAAGGGAAAAGACGCGCAAGCCAAGTCACTAAGGGCGAGTTTGAGGTTAGCAACCTAACAGTGAGTCAAGATGGAAATAAAATATTTTATAAAGCAAATAAAAAACACCCTGGAATTTACGAAATTTATTCTTTTGATTTGAGCCAAAAAAACAGCCATGCGTTAACCAACCTTGGCGGAATGAATGACTATGTTTTATCGCCAGACGAATCTCAGTTGATTGTTTCTCATTCGAGTTTAACTAAAAAGCCTGAGCTATATTTACAGCCACTCAAAGAAAATTCTAAAGCGATTAAATTGACCGATACTATGAGTAAAGATTTTACTCAGGTCGCTTGGCAAGCTCCTAAGATAGTTGCTGTGAAATCAAGTCATGTTGATAAGCCTATTTATTCAAGACTATACACGCCAGCAGTTGATTTGACGAAAGATAAATCTAAAAAAAGACCAGCAGTTATGTTTGTTCATGGGGCGGGTTATTTACAAAATGCGCATCAGGGTTGGTCAGGTTATTTTAGAGAATTTATGTTCCACAACTACTTAACCGCTAAAGGTTATGTGGTTTTAGATATGGATTATCGCGCGTCTAAAGGTTATGGGCGTGATTGGCGTACGGCTATTTATCGAAATATGGGAACGCCAGAATTACATGACATGCAAGATGGCGTTCAGTGGTTAATTGATAATATGAATGTTGATGAAAAACGGATCGGCGTTTATGGTGGTTCATACGGTGGCTTTATGACCTTTATGGCTTTATTCAAAGAGCCAGAACTATTTGCTTCTGGAGCAGCTTTAAGACCCGTTACCGATTGGGTTCATTATAATCACGGCTATACCTCAAACATTTTGAATACTCCGCAAGTTGATCCTGAAGCCTATGAGCGAAGCTCGCCAATTGAGTTTGCAGAAGGATTGAACAAACCTCTGTTGATTGCTCACGGTATGGTTGACGACAATGTATTTTTTAAAGATTCTGTTCGTTTAGTGCAAAAGCTGATTGAACTAAAGAAAACTGAATACTTTGAAACAGCAATTTATCCGGTCGAACCACACGGCTTTAAGCAGCCTTCTAGTTGGTTAGATGAATACAAAAGAATTGATATGCTGTTTGATAGAACACTTCAATGATTGAATAAGGTTAGTCAATTAAATAAGTATTAAACGAGATATAACAATTAAGTAATAGATGAAATTAATTGGTAGATGAAAATTAAGCGATAAATGGAAATCATAGATAATGACAAAAAGGAAGAATAATAATTTTATAAAGAGCTACAGGTTTTTATTGTTTAGCGTTGCTGTTTTTTTTATATCGGCTTGTTCAGATAAAGAAGAAACCATAAGCCAGTTAGAAATTTGTCAAAGCCATTACCAAGCGCAAAGTTATTTGGTTGCTTCAAAGGAATGTCAAATTGCTGCCGAACAAGGAGTTGCAGAAGCGCAATGGTTGCTTGGACATATTTATCGATATAATCTTTTGCTCCAAACTGAGCAATTGGAGCAAGCTTTCAATTGGTATTTATTAGCCGCAGAGCAAGGTCATGTTGGCGCAATGAGAGAAGTTGGTAACGCTTATCTGCTTGAACTAGGAACTCCGAAAGATTATTCACAAGCCCATCTTTGGTTATCGAAAGCCGCTAAAAATGGAGATACCCTTTCTGAATTTTTATTAGGAACGATGTTTTTTGACGGTAAAGGAAGGGATAAAGATATTGCTTCGGCAATTAACTGGTTTAAACGAGCCGCGAACAATGACCATCCCATGAGCATCAACAACCTTGCTTGGATTTATGCAACCAGCAAAAACAAGGCATTTTTTAATCCTAAAAAAGCGAACTATTGGATAAAAAAAATGGATGAAAACCTATCCCAAGTTCCAATGTTTTTAGATACGCAAGCAGCGGTGATGGCTGCCCTAGAGGAATTTGATAAAGCGATAGAACTTCAAAATTTGGCTATTGCTAATTTGCCTGATGGCACGTCAGAACAAGAGTTAGTCGAATTTCAAAAACATCTTGAGAGTTATCAAAAGGGAGAAGCTTGGAATGAGTAATCAAGAAAACCTCCCGGTTGATATGAGCATTTTTAGGACAGGAAAATATCGCCACTACAAAGGCGCTGAATACCAAGTCATTGACACCGCAACCCACAGTGAAACAGAAGAGTTATTGGTTGTTTATCGTCCTTTATATGATGAAAGCTCCTTGTGGGTGAGACCTTTTAATATGTTTTTTGAAATCTTATTGATTGATGGCGTGTTGAAAAAAAGATTTGAATTTATCGAAGAATAAGGGTGGCCCTTCCTAAAATAAATTGATTTTCTTGTAATAAATAATAACTCATGCTGACTAAGCTAAAATACAAACAACATTATTATGGGTCAGCCTGCTTTGAGCACAACCTTCGATAACCCTTTGCTTAGTTATCCTATAAATACTACTGAGACAATGTTGCGGCAAAAAAGAGATCAATATGAAACCTATTTTGAGGAAACTCTTACTGAATTTCATCCTGCGATCGCGCGTGTTGTTAGTAGTTATGAGGTTATAAAAGCGCTACAAGAAGAGTTATATCAAGAGATCTCGGTCGCTTTATGGAAATCTCTCGCTAAGTTTGATCATCAATCAAGTCTTAAAACATACATTCTCAGTATTGCACATAAACGAGCGATTTCGCATGTTGCTAAATATGCAAAAGAGCCTAGAAAGCAAGCTATCGACAATGTCGAACTGGAATTTAATGATTGTCCTAGCGACCAACTAGCAAAATCTCAACGCATGAATAAACTTTTTGTGGCTATGCACCGATTACCAGTGTTTGATCGGCAATTAATAGCTCTTGCATTGGAAGGAGTCAGCTACAAGAATATTGCTGAAATATTGGGTATTACAACTAATTTAGTCGGTGTAAAGCTTAATCGAGCAAAGGCAAAGCTAAAAACGCTAATGGCATCTGGAGAATTGAACTGATGCAGCAAAAACCAAATTCCAATAATGATGATTGGCAAAAACTACAAAATGATTGGCAAAGTTACCAGCCGGATATACAGAAAATAAAAAGGCGCATCACTTGGGTGACTTGGAGAATGATTGTGGTTTTGGGGATCGATCTAATCATTTTGCTTTCTTATGTCCCCTTTGTTATCTTTTTTGTTTTACCTGAAAGCAAATCGCTCGCTTTAAAAATTTGGCTTATAGGGATGATTCCAGTGATCATGTATGGCATTTATTGGGACTTTAAATTACGCTTACCCTTATTTAAGTTAGAAAGTGAATCGACCAAAGATATCTTAGCTTTTTATCTAAAACGGGTGACAGCTGGAGTTAAACTTGGCAACTTTAGTATTAAGTTCTGCTTTTCTTTATTGGTATTTTATAGTCTTTGGATTGCTTCTAGTTTTTATTTTGATTTAGGTGAAGAAAAATTACACCAGCTCTCATTTATTATTAAGGGATTAGTATTGTTTGGATGTTTCATTTTTGGCTCATATTGGTATCGCAATAAGAAAGCAAAGGAACTAGTTCGACTAAAAGCTCTTTGGAAAGAGTTTTTGGAATAATATTGTAAATAAAATTAAGGCTACATTTTTCAACTTCTTGACTTTTCTTGTCGATTCGCCTTACCGAAAATTTAGAAGTTCAAATTTTGTAAATAATAAATAATGTTTCCAGGATAATCACTGTTTTCTTGAATGGTTATGCTCTCATACCAGGGTTGGTAGGTCATAGAAGCATAAAGTGAATTCCATGAATCGAGATTGTTTGTGTTTACTTCTAGGCGACAGATAGTGGTTTTACAGCTTAGGCTATAAATAAAATGGTCGCCATTATTGTTGTTATCTGTCAGAAATGAAGTAACGGAACTTTCGAATACTGATGACCATTCGTTAGTTTCATTTGAGAGAGTAAAACTATTTTTAAACATATCAAGTTCATGCCCCTTCAATTGCAAAATAACACCTTTAAACCGATTAAGAAATGATTCTTTCATCTCCTCTTCGAATTCTTTAAAACCAATCACTTTTAAGTTATTAGGTCTATTTTCGAGAGATATATTTTTCTCGTTTTCATCTAATGAAGCGATACCGTTTGAACTAGATTGATCGTCGGAATAATTTGATAGTTTCAACTTTAATAATTCGATTTGTTTATCTTTTGCAGCAATAAGTTTTTGATAATTGATTTGGTTATTTTTTTTACTTTCAGCTTGCGATAGTTGCTTAGTGTTTATACTTGGGGGATTTAGGTCATTTTCCGCTAATTGAGGGCTGGTGCTAAGTAAAACTGTGACGGAAGCTAAGCCAGCACCGAGAAGAAATGTAACGATTGGAGCAGCATATTTGTTTTTCAATTCAATATTCCTTTAATCTAAAGTAAGTTGACAATATATCAGTAACTATGGATGAGATAACGTAATAAAAGTGTAAAAATTTCATTAAAATAGGCTTTGTTGTGGTGCAATAAATGACGATTTCGTTCGATAATGTGCAAACTGACATCTAAGGAAGCATAATATCCTTACAAAACAATTAGATAGAGTGACTGTAATCTAATATAAGTATCTGATAGTATTAAGCAGGTAGTGTTAACAGGTCGGAGTAGCTTGAGTCACGCTAGAGCGGAGAGTATTCTCTGCCAATAATAATAACATCCGACCAGTCCCGAACCGGCACAAAATGCTTGTTTGTGACTTACAACAGATTTCCACATTTTAAAATTTTAATTATAAGTAGTAACCTCTAATCGTAGGAGATGGAATCGTGATAAAACAAAATAAACTCTTAGTTTCTTTAGCCGTCAGTATGGCGCTATATGGAACTAATCTGGCCGCTGAAGAAGTAGAGACTGAAGAAGAGGAATCAAATGTCGTTATCGTAACGGCGCAAAAACGTTCAGAACGCGTCACTGAGGTGCCGATCGCTATTTCGGTATTTCCTCAAGAAACTATTGATCAAACAGGCATTCAAGAATTACGTGAGATAGGCGATTACATTCCTAATATGGTCGTTACTCAGGGTACTGATTTTAACTCACGAATCCTTATTCGTGGTGTTGGCGCACCAAGCCGTAACATTGGTTTTGACTCTCGTGTTGGTGTTTATCTAGATGGTGTTTATCTAGGTCAAGGCCCTTCGGTTAACCAAGATTTGGTTGATTTGGAGCGAGTTGAAGTACTCCGTGGCCCTCAGGGTACTTTGTTTGGTAAAAACACGGTTGCTGGTGCGGTAAGTTTAGTTTCAGCTAAGCCAAGTGGTGAGTTTGAAGGTAAAGGAACGGTCAATGTTGGTAACTTTAATGCGTTAGAAGCTAAATTAAGTGTTGATTTTGCGTTGACTGACCAAGTCAGTGCAAAAATCGCTGCTTCGACTCGAACCAGAGATGGATATATAAAAAATGTTTACACGGAAGGTCAAATGCCTACAACGATTAACCTACCAATCCCTGGAGTTGGGTTAGTTACCGGTCTAGATTTTATAAACTGGCCGGGATCGATACCTTTAACGTCCTTAGAAACTGCCTTTCCGCCAAATACCAGTGATGAGATAAATAATCAAGATACCCAGTCTTACCGTGTTCAATTAAGAATTCAGCCGAATGATGATTTAGATATTAATATTGCTCTTGATGGTTTGCAGTCAGAAAGAATGCCGGTATTGGGTGTGCCTTTAACGACGACTTTTGGTGATACTCCTAACCATCTAGCCGATGCAAATAATAATGAGGTCAATTGGAGCTTCCAAGGTCGTGAGGAAAGAGATATTTCGGGTGTTAATATTAATATAGATTATGATATGGGTAACGATTTTGCACTTCGCTCAATCACGGCGTTTAGAGATACAGAAATTATTTATCAAAACGATACCGATTATTCTCCATTAGATTTCTTGTATTTATACTATCAAGATAACTATGATCAAACTACTCAGGAATTTCAATTGATCTCTCCAGATGATGCTGATTTTAAATATGTTGTTGGTGTTTACTATTATGATCAATCAGCGGAAACTATTCGAGACGCAATTGGAGGACATGCAGCAGCTTTGTTTTCAGTTCCTTATGAAGGAGGTGCATTCAATGATGGCACAGTGGACACTAAAAGTACTGCGTTATATTTAAGTGGAAGTTATGAATTCAATGAGCGTTGGAAGCTTGGTTTTGGTGCGAGATATTCCAGAGAAACTAAAGATGTAAATTGGACTTTGGATGGACGAGCTTCTGGAAGTTTTAGTATTGGCTGTACTGCGACAACTTCTTGTTTTGATGCTTTTGGTGATCCGATAGCATCGGTAGGTAGTTTAAATGATAGTAGAGAAGACACTAACTTTTCTCCAGCGCTAAGTCTAAATTTTGTACCAGCGGAAAATATTAATCTTTATTATAAATTTTCTACAGGGTTTAAATCTGGAGGTTTTAATTTAGATTACGTAGCGCAACCTGACATTATTAATGGTTTAAGTTTTGAACCTGAAACCGTAATAAGTAATGAGATAGGGTTAAAAACAAGCTTATTAGACGAACGTTTATCATTAAATATGGCTTATTTTGTTGCTAATTATGATGATTACCAAGTGAATCAATTTTTTGATTTAGGTAATGCTGCTGATGGGACTCCTTTAACGTCAATTCGTATAGAAAATGCTGCAGAAGTTGATACTAGTGGCTTTGAAATAGAAGCAAATTATATTGTCACAGATAATTTAACCATAAACGGATCGTTAGGCTTTTTAGATGCTACTTTCGCAAGTTATCCTGATGGTGCGAATACTCTCGTTGCAACGGACGATGGTCAGCTGGCGAGAGTACCGCAAGATGCTGACGGAAATAAACTGCCTGGAGCCGCCGATATCAATGCAGCGTTGGGTATTCAATATTACGCTAATTTAGATTCGATTGGATGGGACTTATTAGCTCGTTTGGATGCCACCTATACGGGAGATTATTACACAAATGTAAATAATGAAAAATCAAGAGTTGTTCCAGGTTCACATCCGTTTACGGCTATTATTGATTTACCTCATTATAGAGGGCCAAATCCTAATTTGGCTACTTCTCCGACAGTACCGTTTGGGCATGTCGAAGCTACAACAATGGTTAGTGGCCGATTAGGTTTGATAAGTCAAGAAGGTGATTTTGAGGTTTACTTATGGGGACGTAATCTAACTGATGAAGATGCTGCTGTTGATAGCTTCCGAGAATTCTTTGGAACTTTAGTTGAAACACCTCGTCAACCTAGAACTTACGGTGTAGAGGCTGTTTATAACTTCTAATCATTGATTGGATGGTTAACAAAAAAGGAAGCTTAGGCTTCCTTTTTTATTGGGTGTTATCTGGTGAATAAAAAAGAAACAGTGGATCATTGTTCATCAGGTAAATGGGAAAGTAAAACCCGTTTGACATTCTCTCCCATAACGAGTTCGATATCTTGTTCAGACATTTCTAGTTTCAGCAGTTCGTCAACGATTTGAGGCAACCCTCTCACTTCAAAAACCGCAGCAATTGCGCCATCAAAATCTGAACCAAGCCCTACGTGTTCGACACCAACTAAATCAGCAGTGTATTTGATTGCTTTGGCAATATCTTTTGCTTGGGTGCCACAAATAGCTTTTTCAAACATGGCAATTCCCACAACGCTACCCAGCCGTGCTATTTTTATTAAATGTTCATCAGATAAGTTTCTCACATTGTCGCAAGTTCCTTTTACGCCAGTATGAGAAATAAGCATTGGTTTGGTTGCAATAGCTAACACATCATCAATTAACTTAGGTGATGCATGAGACAAGTCGACAAAAACATTTTTTTCTTCCATTTTGCGAATCAATAGCTTACCAAAATCAGTAATACCACCTTTTTCAATACCGTGAGCCGAGCCTCCGACTTCGTTATCAAAAAAGTGCGTAAGGCCAATCATTCTAATACCAGCCTTGTACACAACATCTAAATTCTCCATCTTTCCCTGAAGTGCTTGCGCGCCTTCAATTCCTAAAAAACCAGCAGTCATATTTTTATTCTTCGATCTATCTTCAATATATTTTGTCAAATCTTGCTTAGATTTAATGACTCTGAGATCCCCGTTTGACTCATCGGCAAAACGTTGCAAACTTTCACTTTGTACTACCACTCTTTGTGTAAGATCAAACCAAGAGGAGATAGGGCGTCCTTGAATAATAAAGGGTAGGGTAATTTGATCGGATTGGTCATCATTTTTATCAAAATTTAATGATTTTGGAACCTTATTCACTATGGTAAAGGCTTGTAGTCCAATATTTGCTTCGAGCATTCGAGGAATATCTTCATGTCCATGAGAGTGTTTATTGATAATATTTCTATTCCATAAAAGTACATCGCTGTGAAGATCTGATACAAAGTTGAGCGATTGATAAAGTTTAGCTGCTTTATCGCTAACTTGATAAGGAGGAAGGTTAATGGTTTTGTTAAAACGCTTATCAATTATGTTTGGAACAAATAGCCTAGCAAGTATATAGATCAATAATATTAATGAAAACAATATAATAGCTATTTTTTTAACGCTTAACTTTCCCATAATGACGACCTTTGAAATGAAAATTCGTTCTTGTTTGAGTTAATTGGTATTAGGCAAATGCTTTGATTCAGTTACATGTTACTCTTATGAGTTCAGCCTTGTCTAATTTTGAGATAAGAAATTTTGGGATAAGAAGATAAGCATGTTAGAAGAAAAAGAAGAACAAGATAAAACCTTCAAATCGCGCACGGCAATCGCAGTGGTAATTGCCAATATGATTGGTACTGGCGTTTTTACTAGTTTGGGTTTTCAATTGCTTGATATTCAATCTGGTTTCGCATTGCTGATGTTATGGGTGGTTGGCGGTATTACCGCTTTTTGTGGAGCTTTAACTTACGCAGAATTAGGGGCTGCATTGCCAAGAAGTGGTGGAGAATATAATTTTTTGACGGAATGTTATCATCCAATCGCAGGATTCATTTCTGGCTGGATATCTTCTACAATTGGATTTGCAGCGCCAGTAGCCTTAGCAGCGATTACTTTTGGCGCATACCTTTCCTCTGTTTTTCCATTTTTATCCAAGACATTGTTAGCGGCCTCTCTCATCATAATTTTGACTATTGTTCATGGAACAACCCATAAAAATAGTGCTGGTTTGCAATGGATATTCACACTCATCAAACTTTTGTTAATTGGTTTGTTTTGCATTGCAGCGTTAGTCATAATTGAAGTTCCCCAACCAATTAATTTTTCCCCCGAGCAAGCCGATTGGGATATCGTCTTTAGTGGAGCATTTGCCGTATCGTTAATTTATGTGAGCTACGCTTACAATGGGTGGAATGCCGCAACCTATTTGAGTAGCGAGCTAGATAATCCACAAAAGAGCTTACCTTTTATTCTGCTAACAGGAACTTTTTTGGTGATGGTGGCTTATGTAGCTCTAAACTTTGTCTTTTTATACTCAACGCCAATGGATACAATGGCTGGAAAAGTTGAAATTGGTTACCTAGTCGCTCAGTCAATTTTTGGGGAAATAGGGGCTAAGTTAACCGGCATTATTATGGCGTTGCTATTAGTATCAACCGTGAGTGCGATGACCATGGCCGGACCAAGGGTTCTTCAAGTGATAGGAGAAGATTTTTCACTTTTTAAAAAACTTGCTGTTTTGAATAAAGCCGGCATTCCTAAGCGGGCGATTTATTTTCAATCAAGCATTGCTTTAATTTTTGTATTTACTTCAAGCTTTGAATCAATATTAGTTTTTTCAGGATTCGCATTAGCTCTAAATAACTTTTTTGCGGTGTTTGGAATATTTATTTTACGATTTAGAAAACCCGATCTGCCAAGACCTTACAAGACTTGGCTATATCCTTTCCCTCCTATAATCTTTTTAGTCCTGATTGGTTGGACTTTGACCTACATAATTAAACACCGAGCAGAGGAAGCTTTTATGAGTTTGTTATTGGTTCTCGGAGGAGCTGTTTTTTATTATATGTCTATTTTTGTAGGCAAGAAGTCGCATTAACAACTTATTGATTGCACAGTTTTAAGATTTCACAAACAAATTTCAAGCGACAGACGCTAGTTTTCAGGGCAAGAGCATTATAAGCGGATTATGCAAAATATATCGTTAAATTACACATTTTCGACCTCTCCCTAGCCCTCCCTTTCCAAGGGGAGGGGATTTTACTCCCTCTACCTCCGGGAGAGGGTTGGGGAGAGGGGCTTTTGGTGGTTAATATTTTATAATGCTCTTGCCCTACGCTAGTTTTCTTCTCAGCTTTTCATGTTCATTGGCCAACCTAGACCATAAATCCTAAATCAGACTCATTAAAATTAGATAAATTTGGGAATATTTCTAACAACTCAGCTTCTGTTAGCCCAAACCATTTTGCCAGAGTCGCTGCATATTGATCCATTGAGGTAGTTGGGATCATTCTTCCATCGGCAAAATCATCATCACTATCTAAGGTTAGATCGGGAACCTGTCCAAAAAACTTTCCACCATCAACTGCTCCACCCATAACCATTTGAACACCACCCCAACCATGATCGGTTCCATCACCATTACTGGTTAAAGTTCGACCAAATTCCGACATAGTAAAAGTGGTTACTTCTGATTCTTTGTTGATTGAAATCATTGCATCATTAAAATCGACCATGGCTTGGCTTAAACTATTCAACAAATTGGCGTGGGCAACAACTTGGTTGTCATGGGTATCCCATCCACCAACGCCGACCAGATAAATTTGTTTCTCCTGAGGAAGTTGTTGTTCAACGGCTATCATTTGAGCAACCATTGCTAAGTCGTTTGATAACTGGTTATCTCTTGAAAAAAAGCCGTTCATATCCGGCGCTGATACTAAGGCATCGTTGACAAGTATTGCTAGTTCAGACGCTCTATCGATGGTATTGCCATAAGTCCTTTCCATTAAATGAGATGATTGTTGTGTTAATCGTCGGATCAGTGCTAATCGTTCTTCGTTGCCATCTTCAACCCCTGGAGACAAGGCGAACATTAGTGGTGCGCCATCAGAACTGATCGAGTAAGGCGTACTGTTAAAGCCGGTTTGCAAGGTGTTTGTACCAAGCATTGAAATATTCATCGATAAATTGGTATTGGTATTTGCAATCAAGTCGGCCATTCTTCCTGCCCATCCTGTTTTTTGATTCTGCTGCGGCCACCCTGTTTGCCAGTGCCTTTGTTGATCATTGTGGGAAAATAGCTGAGGCGGTAACGGAACATTGCTTTGTTGTATTTCTGTTTTAGTCACCGGTTGAATGAGCGTTCCAACATTGTTAACGAAGGATAATTTTTGTTGATTGAATAGCTCATGAATCGGCTGCATTGCGGGGTTAAGTCCATAACTGTCGCTTGCGCCGCTTAAAGGTGTAATGGGTAATAAGCTATCTTGTGCAATTGCCATATTTTGTCTTGTTGCAAGATAGTCTGCGTAACCTTGACTTGAGTTTGGTATCACCATATTAAAAGAATCATTGCCACCAAGAAGGAAAAGACAAACCAGCGATTTGTTACCCGCTTGAACCGACGAGCTATTCGCGAGAGCTGAAGAAACTAAGCCAAACTGATTGCCTGCGGCCATCCAACTTGCTGTACCAGCAGTGGTTAGGAGTGATTTTTTTATAAATTTTCTACGTTTAATATCCATCATATTCTCCTTATTTTTGAATCGCGTATTTCGGCGAGGCGAGGGTTAAATAGAGAGTATTCAGCACCCTCAAATAACTTTCTGATTCCGGTATTGCTTCAGTCGCGGTGATTAATTCTATTTTCATAGTATCGTCCATTTGTCCGGATAATAATAAAAGATTCAAATGTTCGACCAACTCTGTTGGATTGTTAGCCATGGCTAATTCGGTAGAAATATCGATTAATATTCGATCCTCATTACCTGGTTCTAGCTGAACACCTTGATATCCTGCATAGGTTGATATAGCGAGCATGTTCAAGGTGTGAGTGATATAGGTTTCATTTAATATCTGGAATTCTGGAGCAACTAAATTTGCATCGCTCAATTCACCTGCAGGTGAGTAACTCGGTGAGTAAAAATTGAAAACAGAAGGTGCTGAGAGGGGAGCTTGTCCAGTCAAATAATCGCTAAAATCAAACCAATATTTGCCTGATTCAGATGAAGCATGAAAGGCGCGCCATAGCTGAGTGAATCTAAGTAATGGCTCTTTTAATTTTCCAAAATTGAGATCTTGTAATCCTGTGTCTGAAATTGCTTCATCGTCGGTTAATATAGCCTTTACAACGGCTTTTAAATCGCCACGAGTTCCATTGCCGTTATCGTTAAAAACGCTCGCTACTCGTTCAATGTAAGCTGGAGATGGATTGCTTGTAACTAGTCGTTGAATGAGCTGATAGGAGATAAAAGGACCAACATTTTGATGATTAAAAATATTATCCAATGCGGCATTTAGATCAGATTGGGCGGTGCCTCCTGCGGGAATAATAAAATCATCTAGCAGCTGCTTTTCCCCCGTATCATGAAAATCTTCAAAGGCTTTCATAGGCGCTATAACGTTTAAGCGTTGCTGATACCAACTTGGATTATCAGCAGAATGCCAGCCAGTGAAGACATGGGCGAAACCTTTAATGACATCTTGGTCATAGGTGTTGATCAGATCATTGTTTGCGTCCAGTTGTTGACTCCCATCTAGGTTTAATTTAACTAGCCCAATGGAAAATAGCTGCATGACTTCACGTGCATAGTTTTCGTCTGGTCGGATATTAAGTTCTTCGTTCGGTTTTTCGTTACCGAGCATCGATAAATAAATTCCCATGATCGGACTTAAGGTAACTTCTTCCAATAACTCTCGATAGTTACCAAACGCATTTCTTACCAAAATATCGTAATAGTTTGCTAGTCCATAGGGTGTTTGTCCGAGCGCACTCTTGTCTGAGACAACAAAAATCTGGCTGAGAGCAAATGCGACTCGTTGACGAAGTTGGTCATCAGCGGTAATAGCTGTTCTCCACCAAACCTCATAACGGTGCTTTTGTCTAAGTTCTTCATCATTTGGATATTCAGTCACCAGTGGATAATGTAGCGTTGTAGGCGTAGAAAATTGTTGTTCAAGCCAAGCGTCATATCCTATATCTGCAAGATTGCTAATTGATGCGCTATCAGCACCAAAAGATGCCTGAGTAAGAAAGCGAGCGGCCTTTTCAGGTGAAATTGAAATGGATGGTGCTGGCGGAGGTGGTGGTGGCGGAGGCGTTTCGTTATCAGGAGAAGAGCCTCCACCGCAGGCAGAAATAGCAAAAAGTAACAATAGAAACGATAAACTAGTTGAAAACTTTGTAGCAACGGATGAATTTCGCATTTGATTTTCCTCTCCTGTAGGAATAAAAAATCTCTAACTAGTGACTAGTTTATATGATTTTAGGCTTAAATTTTGTGATCTTGTTTCATTAGAAGGTAAATTTAAGTAAAGATTAGCGGAAAAATGGATGTTTGTTCCTTGTTGTTGATTATCGTATGATTAGCACATTGCTGGCCATGGATAACCTTTTGAAGCGATTAAATTACTGAAAATAATAAGATAAGAGCATGACTCAAGAAATAGTAACGACTGAAAACACGGATAACAACCTGACTGAAAACCCGCCAGAGACTAAAAGCAAGCGTGTAGAGCTTTGCTCCAACTGTGGTGTGGAGCTTAATGGTCAGTTCTGCCATGTCTGTGGGCAATCATCAAAAAGTGTAATCAAGTTTTTTGGCGATGTTTTAAAAGAATTGCTTGATGACGCGGTTGGTTATGACTCCCGATTAAAACATTCTATTTTCCCGCTACTTTTTAAACCGGGGAGAATTTCGCTCGATTATGTTAAAGGAAAACGTTTTCATTATGTGCTTCCATTTCGGTTGTATTTAATTACTAGTTTAATACTGATTCTATTAGTTAAAGCTGTGGTGACAACGGAAGATATTAATTTTAATGATGTTATTGTTGATGATTCCTCTTTACAAGTTCCTATAGGCGTTAAAGAGGAGGTTAATGAAGCTTTAAAAAAAGCAAAAGAATCACAGGATAATTCTGGAGTTAAAGAATCTGGAGTTAAAGAGTTAATTGGTTCAGCAATTGCGGATAATCAAATTGAAGAAATTGATAAAGTGGCCGAAGAATATTCTTCTGGAGAAAATAAAACGAAAACAGTAGAAAGAAAAATAAATGAGAAAAACTTTAATGTTACTGTTTCTGATGGTAATAGTTTACATTGGGATAATGATAAAAAAGAGCTTATTGGAATAGAGAATCTTAATAATGGTTTAATTAAGAGTTTTTTTGAGGAGATAAATCCAAAATTAAAACATTGGTTTAAAAATCCTGAGCCCTTAATGGATTCCTTTTTTGAAGCACTTCCTTATATGATGTTTATTATTCTACCTATTTTTGCTCTTTTTCTTAAACTTTTTTATTTCTTTTCTAAACGATATTACACCGAACATTTGATATTCTTGTTACATAATCATTCGTTTATTTATGTGATACTAATGATGGAAATTATTTTAGATTTTTCAGCGGATAAACTATCAACAGGAGAATCTTGGTTAGCTCAGTCTTCGGCATCCGTATTTAGTTTAATCTCTACTTTGTTAAGTTATTGGATTATTGTTTACGTCTTTTTAGCCATGAAGCGTTTTTATCGACAAGGCTGGGGGATGACTATTTCTAAAACTTTCGCACTTGGATTTATTTATTTTATGATGTTGTCCTTTGGATTTATGATGACCTTAGCCGCTGGAGCCTACCAAGCCTAATGCAAGCTTTTACCGATACCATTTTACAAGCGATTCAGCAAAATGCGGAATGGGCTTGGCTAATCGTTTTTGTTATAGCGTTTGTTGAGTCGGCGGCAGTAGTAGGATTATTTATGCCGGGTTGGGTTTTGCTAGTCGGGATTGGAACCATGATTGGCGCAGATGTACTAGATTTTTTACCAATCGTGATATCGGCTTATTTAGGCGCGGTTATTGGGGAATACTTAAGCTACCTACTTGGTTATCATTATCATGAGCCGATCTTAAAATGGAGGCTATTTTCTCGTCACCAATCCTTGATTGAACACTCAAGACATTTTTTTGAAAAGCATGGTGCCATAGGCGTTTTCTTTGGTCGATTTTTAGGCCCCGTCCGAGCTGTGTTACCCTTTATTGCCGGCGTTTGCGAGATGCCTCAAAAAACCTTCTTTTGGGTCAATTTAAGTTCAGGTTTGATTTGGGCTCCGCTATATTTAATTCCGGGAGTTCTAGTTGGTGCAGCTTTCGATCTCGAAAAAGAAACAGCCATGCAGTTGTTATTTATTTTAGTCTTGATTAGCTTGGTTCTTTGGATGGCGATAGCTCAAACTAAAAAATTAGCAAAACTCTATTCATCCGAAACAGCCCACAATAAACACTTTGCTATTTTAAATACTTCGCTTTCTTGGGTATTATTTGTGGTTCTGATCAGTATTTTATTAGCAAGTAGCTACTATGAATTCCTGAATCAGATCCTTGGTCTAGTTTGGGATAAGTTAGTCTAGTCGCGAATAAATTTATGAAAGATGGATGTTTTGCTTGTCTTGTTTGTTTGAAGGCAAATCGACATCAAAAGTTTTCATATTTTGTTCAGCAATATTTTGCATCTGAGAAGATTGATTAGTCCCTAACATACTATTTAATGGGCTCTTTAACCCGGCGCGTTTTTCCATAAATAATTTAACGCTGTGCTCGAGAAAACGACTCATCATCGCCTGCATTGAATCGCCGTAAAAACGCACAAATTCTTTTAAAATATCAGCCGTTAATATGGGGTTGCCATTGGTTTCTTCTTCGGCAATCAGTTGCATCAAAGTACAGCGGGTGAGATCTTCTTTTGTTTTAGCATCGATAACTTTAAAATCGGTATGAGACATCACTAATTCTTTAATGTCTTGAAGAGTGATATAACTACTTATTTCTGTGTCATATAATCGACGGTTGGGATATTTTTTAATAATTCTAATTTCAGTCACTTAAATTGCCTAGAGTTTTGATTCTTATTATTAGGAGATGTTTTATTTTTGGTTGTTTTTTACTCAGTCCAGTGTAACAAGTAATTTTGTTGCAAGCCAGCAATTATTTCATCGCCCTTAAATAGGAGATTAAATAAAAATTTACTGTTTAATACAAATGTTATGAAAAACGCGATTTCTAATTCTGTTATCAAGAATAGACTTTAATTTTTAAATATACTTTGAGCTTAAATAATAAAATCGCTTAATCACAGAATAGAAATCTTCATTAAAGTGTTAACGTTTATACCCATCCCACCTCAAGATGCCGGTTTCAGTGTTCAGCTAGGAAATTTGAACGAGGCGCAACTCGAAGGGAATGACTAGTCCTTTCCAAGAGTTGT
>Ga0316204_10001331_pt1 | contig 69904 bp, 46 predicted proteins | sample 6monrhotite_MG_2_FD_205661 | JGI IMG/M metagenome (GOLD analysis project Ga0316204, IMG submission 205661) | Microbial mat bacterial communities from mineral coupon in-situ incubated in ocean water Damariscotta River, Maine, United States -... | ecosystem: Environmental > Aquatic > Marine >... | reverse complement strand
CCTTCGGGGCCGCCCTCCCATGAAAGCTGGACAGTACCGCCCGAGGCAACCTCGGCATGGTTGGCCTGGAGTAGTGGTAGGTCTGAAGCTTCTACCTTAGGTATTGTAAGTGAGGCACTACTACCTGCCTCTGGTACTTGTTTAACAGGTTGACCTTCACCTTCATTTAGGTAGGCGGTACCTACTTCGGTAATTGTGATAGCGGCATTGCCGGGCTCACCATTGATAACCACACCCTTTATCTTGATCAGAAGAGCATTTTGCTCAATAGTAGCATGAGTAGTATCTGGTGTGAGCTTGAATACCCTGGAGCCGGGTACGGTAGACGATACATCATCTACCACCCAGCCGGTTTGAGGTGCATTTTGGACTGTCTTTTGATAAAGATTAAAATCAGTCTTGTGAATCGGGTTGGTGGTATTGGTCAGTTCGCTGCCCTCCATCCCCATAGGCCCAAAGTCGATGGTCAAATTTGTAATGACGAATTTTTCCAGTTGATGTCCATCGGTTTCAACCTCGTCTTTTAAGGTGGCCAGAATGATCAGGTCCTGCGGTAATTTGGTAACCACAGGAGATGGTAGAATGGTGTATTTTAAAGAAGTGGGATAAATACTTGTCATAAAATGTCTATTTGATTCGATAATATTACTTTATGTGAGAGTCATGGTACGTAGAGGCTATAACCCAAGCTTGCCAGAATTCCGGTGCACATTGAGCTGGTAGTTATCTTAATTATTGCTTTTCTCCCTTTCAAAATCCTTCAAAGCAAGCCAGCCATCGCGCAGGGTCAGGGGCTTATTGGGTAGTTCGGCCATTTGGCCACCTTTCATCACACTCGCTGGTATTGCCATACTACCCTGGCTGTTTGCTTCCAGCCAGCCCCAATCTCCGTGTGGCACATTGGGTAACGGCATTTGTATCTTCATCGGATTGGTGAGCAAAGGCCCTACCCGGAAGGTCACATTCATAGTCTCCATGGCCTTTTGGGTAAACTGCGGTGGTAACTCTACCGTACTGGTTGGCAGCAAGCCGGTAGTGGCGTGCACAGCAGCCCTGGGGTCCATCAGCATAGTGACAAAGGTGGCACCAGCTTCAGGTGTCACTACAGGCACAGTAAGGGGGGCAACTCCATGACTCACCTCGGGGTGAAATTTCATAGGAAGGTAGTTTTCGTCTTCACCTCCAATGGCCTTCAGGTACCCGGCATCTATCATGTCTATGGGCTTATGCACACAGTTGAGTTGGCCAAAGCCTTGGTCATCATTGAAGTAGCCGATCAGTCCATCGTCATACAGGTCGGCCAGACCCAATCTTACCGGCCACTCCAATGAGGTGGTATCGCCTGAAGGAGGGTCCAGTCTCAACTCGCCACTGGTATCGTTGTCGACCAGGTTTTCCAGCAAGTTGACCGTGATGGAGAATCCGGTGCCTTCTGGGGTAGCTACTGCATTGAGTAGATGATAGACTCCTGCATTTTTGCTGTCACCACTTATGCTTAAGGTGCGGTTGGCATTGAGCGTGGCTACCAGGCTCTCAGCATTGTCATTTGTCCAACTGCTGTCGGAAATGGTAATGGTGGCCTGCCCTACAGGAGAGACAGAGGCTGCCGGGTTGGCGGTCCAGCTTGCGAAGCTATCAGGTGTTTGATAATATTCAGTTTTCTGGCCATAGTCGGCATGACCCTGGAGGGTGAATTTGAGCCTGCCACGTACCAGTGCCAGCGGACGGCCCAGCAGGAGGGCCATGTGTTGATCTGAATGCGTGCTGGCCTCGTCTACGGCCCATAGTGTTTCATCAATGGCCTGAAGGAAATTTTGGAAGGCTTGTCCCGGAGCTGTCTGATGGTCACTATCCAGGCCTTGAAGCATATTGAGTAAATAGGGGTTCGCAATATCAGTCGGCTTCAGCGCAGAGAGCTGTTTTGGTTGAGCTACTCCGGCCGGATACCATGCTACCTCCGGGGCCTGGTCTGGTATGGTCGACAGTAAGAGTTCACCTAAAAGGTCTCCCTCTGCATTGTACACACTTACTCCACCATCAATGTGGTTGGGTAGTAACCAGCCACAGACAGGCTTGGGCTTGGGTAGCAGGTCGATGTCTATTTTATCATTGGCACCGCCAGAACCATCTACAAAATCAAAATTAAGCCGGGATGGAGTCACAATGCGAGGTGCCAGCTCTGCCAATCTTCGACTTTGGTAAATCATGTCACTGTCAGGGCCTGGGGTGAGCGACCGGCTTTTGATGGGTTTGAAGTTTTCCCAGGCAAATTGGCCCGTTGAAGTGTTGTTGTTGGCTTTGATCAAATCGATCTGCTGGCCGAAACGATCTACCACCTGTAACTGCTGAAACTCGAAGAAGCCGCCTCGAATGGGGAAGTAGGCTGCCGAGCTGGTATTATTGACCTCATCGGCTGTATTGATCATGGGGTAGCCCAGATGGTGCCCTCCGATTAGTGTAGCCATATCGGGGCCCAAAAAGCCGACAGAGCTGTTAACTATCGTTTCGTTGACCGTAACCTCCATGGTACCTGATGTATACTTGCAACTTGCCACCGTACAGGCTTGTAGTTGGTAAGGTGTGGGGGTGCTTTTATTGGCAAAATAGCAGGGCTCGTTTTCAGGGAACAGGTAGCTGATGTCATCGTCACTTTCAAAATAGAAGGTGTTGGCGGTACCACTCCCGGCAATAAGGGCATACCAGGGAGGTGTGTCAAAATCGGCTTTCGACAGTTTGGGGGCAGTGTGTTCCCCTTCTCCGCTAACCAGGTGCCAGTGGTTGTAATTAGAAAATTCTCCGGGGCCCTCCGGATAGCTGGTACTTGGTGTAAAGTATAATTCCAGTGTGGTACCAGTCAACTCAGCTTGTTTACTCGAGCTATATTTGATTACCGGGTTTCCTTTGTGCAGGATGTAAAAGGGCGATCCTATGGGATATGAGCCCTTGAAGCCCGTAGGTACAGTCACTTTGTAGTGACCATTTTCCTCCCCAAATCCGGTGCCGGAACTATAACTGGTCACTTCATATTTAAAATTGCTACCTCCACTGCTACCACTCGTAGCCGGAGCCAGTATGGCCGGAGGGCCACCCGGGCTGACGTTAGATTGCTGTGAGCGCAGTATCATTTGATCGGTAAAGCCGGTCAGAGTCTGCGACATCAGATCCCATTGGTGTGGGGTAGGAGTTAGAATACCATTGTTACCGGTATTTACACTTTCATTTACAGTGATGGTGACCCGGCCATCGCTCATGCTTACCGAATCTACCGTGTAACCATTATTATTATTTTCACTTTGGCTTACATAGCATTTTGAACCAACCGTAAATAAGTGGTCGAGGTCAATATCACTGGCTACCACAAACGTGTTACCGTTAAAACCAGCCTCTAAAATTTGGAAATCCATTCCGCCAATAATATCCAGTATATGCTCTACATCAGCCAGGTGATTAGCCGTACTGGTGCCCTGATGGCTGCTGATGTATTGCTCCAGTCGGCTTCTGAAATTGAAGGTTGCTTCCGGAGTTACAAAGGTGCGCCCCTGTACTGGAGCAGCCCCTGAATAGGTGATGATAGGGTAGAGTAAGTCCTGTTCTGTATAAGTGGCTCCTACAGTAGCTTCATTGGCCAGTCCCAGGGTCATCAATTGCGTTTGGGAGTCGTAGCTAACAACACCTACCTGGAAAGTGTCAAAAGAGTCCGGGGCTTTATAGACGCACACCATTTGAGAATTGGACCTGAACTTCACATAATTCTGAGGGCTTACTATCACTTCAAAGCTTGTAGATGATGATGTAGTATCCTGGTTTAGTGAAAATGCCTGACGGTCGATAGTAAATTGGAAGCTAGCTTGAAATTTGTGCGCTGGTAGATTAGTTGGGCATGTTATTTTGAGTACTCCTTTCTTATTGCTTCTGCCTTCAATGGAATAATGGTTACCGTTTTCGTCAATTAAAAAGTTATTAGGGATGTTACTGTTGATCAGAAGGTCTATTCCCGGGTTGGTGTAAGTACAGATTTTGAGAGATGCTGACGTGGTGAAGAGGTGCTTCTTTACAGGGGGGGCTGTATTGAAATTATATCCTTTCCCGTCAAACTGCCAGGCTGCCTGGTCGAAATACCAGTTGCTCCAATCAAGGTCCTCAGAGTTGGCAGTAGCTGCCTGGGTAGGTAGCCAATTGACTTTCCAATCAAGGTACAGGGGCATCCAGGCTTGCTGCCACTGTTGTACTGCCAGTGAAAGTGGAAGCACTGCAGCATTACCGGCACTGTCGAGGTATCCTTGCTGCTGCTGGATGGCTTGTAGAATTTTATTGCTATCCTTGGCCGCGATTCCCCCGATTTGTGCCAACAGTGCCACATTGCCCATATTGAGGAAAAAGGCCTCATATGACAGGGCGCTCAACAAACTCTGTTGAGCACTCGAAAAATTACCATTGGTAGGTATAGCCAGGTCAGAGGTGGTAATATCTGAAGCCTTAATGATAACAGTGCCCGCACTGGTATTTACGCTAAACTGGGCCACAAGGTCACTGGTAAAACGGCAAGGCAGTGACGTATTAGGAGCAGAGCTCCTCGCGATATCAAATGAAGAGTCAAGGCCTGACATGAGCAGTTCGGGATCGCTGGGCTGGTAAAAGCGCGGCTTCAGTGTTGCTTTCAATTGCCAGTAGGCGGCCAGCTCTGGCAGTTGCTTTGTAGTAACCAGGGCCTTATTGCCGCCCAGATCATTAATTGTGGTATTAAGCCTTGCCTCCCAGCTTTGTACTGTTTCAAGCTGTTTTACCAGCCGTTGTTGTAAGGCCCCCAGTCGCTTTTTAAGACCGACAATTTTCTCTTTTGTGGCATCCGACTCAATTCCATCCTGATTGAGCTCCTGGAAGTTAGTCTGATACCAGAGTGCATAGCATTCTGATTGTAGTGATCTCAATACCCTGGTTTCGCGGTCCAGGTTGTTTTGAACAATGTTCACATTGGCAATCCATTGGCCAAGTTGCGATTCAAGAGAAGTCGTGTTCAAATCTACCCGATTAGCCGAAGTAAATGTAAACCCCCCGTTGGGAGGGTTACTCGCTGAAATTGTGAAAATACCGGTGCTGCTGTCATAACTTGAGCCGCTTACCGTATAAGTCGTGCCGCTGCTGGTATTGGGGCCGGTTACCTGAAAGGTAGCCTCAGCGGGGAACCTGCTGCTCAGGTCTACAGGGGAGTAAACATCAATGTCGGTGTTTGTAGACTGCGTTACTTTATAGCCAATGGGCAGTACGTCAGCATTGGCCGCTACCTTAATGGTATTGTTGGCTTCTTCCTGGCTGGGAGGTGTGGCCGTGGTTACAATAGTAAAAGTGTTGCCTGAAGTGCTGTTAGACAATACCTTATATTTGCCGCTGCTACTGCCTTTGCTATCACTCACCTCAAAATGCGTATTGTCCGCAAACAGATTGGCCATTCCGCTAACAGTGCTTTCCGAAAAACCGCTCATATCGATTGTAAAACCGGGTGAACTTCCAGTAAGCGCCTTGGCAATAGCAAAGTCAAAAAGCGGTTTGCCTTTTATAGATTCCAGTTTCCATAGAGTTCCTCCTTTTTCGGGCCGGAAATTTTCTTTTTCCAGTGCAATATCCAGTTTGGTGCGTCCTCCGGCTTCCTCCAGCAGCGAAAGCTGGTTGGTTTGAAAAGCGTCCATCAAATCTGTATCCAGGTAGGTGGGGGTGACAGTTACCGTGGGAACGGATGTGCCCAGCGAGGACGAAGCTGAGTTATCGGCCAGGTAGATGTAAAAGACCGAACTGGGTTCAGGTGATTTTTTATCAAAGTAAGTTCCTGCTACCCGGAAGGTACCTAATGGCTGATTTGGATGTGTACTGCTGGGGTTTGTAAGTACTATGCTGCTACCTACCGGAAACCAACTGTCGGTAAGATCAACATCAGAGCTGATGGCAATGGGTGCTCCTTGTCCGCTGATGGTCCCTCGATATTGTTGGGCTTTGGTTATACCACTTTTCTCCAGGTCGCTTTGCTGCTGACTTACGAAGGCAGCACTCAAAGCTTCTATGCTTGAGTTACCAACGGCTACTTTGACGTTATCGCTTACCTCAGATGAATGACTATTGGCTCTCTGGGGCGCTTGGTTGCCCTGCCAGTTCACCATATTCAATTGTCCATGCAGCATACTGTTTTGAGGGAAGCTTAAAGTGCTTATGTCTCCCGGTATGATATATAGATGCTCACCAGGCCCTGGGTCTGAGAGTGTTGTAGCAAGGGGTAGCACCATGGTTTGGGTGGCCAAATGGTAAGAAGGAGTGCCCAGGGTGAAGGTAGTATTGCCGCTTTGCAGACCTACCACGGTAATTGTAGCTCCCACAGTGAATTGGGTTGTTAGATTGCCCATGCCCTTAATCCATAGCTCGCTGGTGCCTTTGTGGCTATTGGTGTGCACCGATGAAACCAGGTAAGGCCCTTTTGGGGTAAACCAATTCATGGCATTGAGCTGTGCGGCCCAGTTAGCCAGGTGATCTGGCTTAGCGAGCGGGTCTTCACCATTAGGTGAGTACCAGCCCATGACCAGGTAATCGAAATTTAGTACTTCAAGTGTACTGGAAGAAGATAGGGTACCGGAAGTATCACTGGTGTTGGTGATTTTTCCTGTGCCATCCACATTGATGGTGAATTGGTCATTGGTTGAGTCAAAACTGGTGCCGAGTACCCGATAGTAGTTGTCGTTTCCTCCACTGCCTGTCACAAAAAATTCGCTGGTGGGAGGGAATTGTGCATCGAGTGCGGTGCTCGAACCAATGGTAATGGAATTGGCAGTGACCGAAACGATGTTGTAACTAGTGCCAACAGGAATAACGGAGCCTGTCGTCCAGGTGGCACCACTAACAACGGGGTTGTTGGTGGTGATTGTCAATTGGTTAGTGCCAACTGCGGCAGGCAATTTTGTAGTGAATGGGCCATGCCAACCGGTGTCATGCTCAATTACAAACTGCTGATTTTGTGTGAAAGGGTTGGTGAGCTTTGAAGCATTATCCCACTCAATAATTACCGTTGTGCCAGTGGCTGAGGAAATAGAAAATGGTTTAGTCGATATGAGGTCGTTGCCATTGTTATCTGTCCCGTCATCTACCAATGAAAATACATTTTCCACGTTGGGTGTAAATGCACTGTAGGTCATCATGCCCGGACCTATGGCTTTGAGAAAGGCAGCAGCTTCTGTACCACTTTCACCTGCCCAGGTGCTCAGCTCTTGGCTGGAGCCTATATTGTGTGGGGCATTTGTTGAACCAAATTTTGTTTCCCACGAATCTGTGGGGTTTGCCTGCGTATTCACATAAGGGCTGGTACCACCGGTAGCATCGCTGCTGAGAATCCATGCCTTGGACTTACGATCATTATCTGTTGCCCCCGGCCAAAACCTGACCACCAACCAGCGATTTGGAGCGCAAGGATAATCAGGTGCCTCATGCTGGTTGGGATTGTGCGTACCGTGCCGGAATGCACCGGGTAATTCCCATAGCAGGTGAATGCCGGGTTTTGAAGGGGCATTGGTTCCGAATGGTCCGGGTGAGGCCGTCTGAAACGTAGACAAATTGGTGTAATCCACGGCATCGGTGCTCCATGCAAAAGTATTGATTGCCTTTTCGTTTATAACGGCTGCCTGTACATTAATGGGAACTAGCAGGTGGTCGGTGGCTGATAGGTATTGACTCATAATTCTAACTCTATTGTACTTTCCATTAATTGTTTTGTGGTACTCTAAAGACCATGTGCTCTGGCATTTTTACCATTTCTACGGCCAGGTCGGCAGGCCCTAAGGCGCCATTGTTGAGCTGTCCGGACAAGTTGGTCTGCAGGGAACTGATCAGGCTGGTCAGGTCTAATTTGCCGTTGGGTTCTATATCAGTACTTGCGTCAACTGATGTAGTACCTGAGGATACGGTAGCGCCTATGGCACTACCGGTCAGGTTGCGCAGTTTGATGCTCTGTCCGTCTTCTACACCAAAGGTCAGCCCTTCACTGGGCTCATTCAGCTCTACCCACTCGGGTATTCCATCAAAAAGGCAGAGTAGAATATCGCTTGACAGGTGACTCATGCGGAGCAGTGGCACCGCGTCCTGGCCTACATGATGATCTGCTGCCGTGGTTATTTTAGAGTAGCCCTTTACCTCAAGACCAGGCCAGCCCTTCACCACTGGAGATCTTAACAAAAAACCAGTGATGGGCGGATCTTCATAAGGTGGAGCCGATGGGGTTTGCCCCAAAAGGTTGTCCCTGAGTTGATGGATCAATGTTTTTACGGCATCGTGAATCACTCCTCTCATCAAGGCATTATAGAGCGTGTCCCTTGAACTGTGCGTACCCACGCTCAGTGCTCCATCGATCAATGCTTCTATGGCATTGGGATCGAGGTAGAAAAAGCGGATGGAACCAGCCGGGAGCATGCGCTCATCAGGTACCAGAGTTTCAAAAGGTACTCCTTCCAGTAGTACCAGGTTGGCAAGCCATTCGCAAATATCTTTGAAGCGATCATTGGTAAAGGTGCCGGTGGTGGAATCAAAACCACTCAAGGCTTGTAATTGTCCTTGCACTGCACCGTGTGTCATTAAGGCCTGCAAATCTGTTACAGCATGATAGGCCGGGTCATTACTGGTTACAGGTGGAATATCTGAATTGACCAGGCTACCTGGCGTAATAGGCTGGGAGAACTTAGGAATCAACTGTTTGGCATAATCCCCGGTAAGTCGGCTCATCACAGTTTCAGTAACTGCCTCATCACCTTGCAGGTAGCTTGCCAGTTGTTGCGAGGAAACTACCTCTAACATTGCGCTGTCGGCTGAACCCAGGCGCTCATAGAGATTGTTCACCATCTGGTGTGCTTCTTTTCTCCACTGCATCACATTTACAGCGAACGACTTCGAGCTGAGTGCCAGCAGGCGTGCGTTGAGAAAGATACTGGAATAAGACAGGTCAAATACACCCCATTCTTTATTATAGATAGCCGCTGCTGTACTCGAACCAATGGGGGTATCAATAAAGGCACGGGCGGTCGCGTTATCTGTAACATTACCAGATGGGGAGGCAGTAATGGTTATGGTAGGAGGAAAACTATATCCATTGCCAGGATCTGTAATAGTCAGACTTCCTACCCTTGTGGTAATGGTAGTGGTGGCTGTGGCCTGGGTTCCTGAAGCGGGTGCAGGAATGGTCACAGCAGGAGCTGTTGAATATCCGGACCCGGCATCGGTGATCACCAGTTCCGTCACACTCCCGCCTGAAATAACTGCGTAGGCCTTGGCTGTTGTGCCCCCACTTGAGGGGGGCGCAATGGATACTGTGGGTGCGGTTTCGTAACCACTACCACCATTGGCCGGTGTTAAGGTTTGTACCACTGTTTCAAGATTGGCTGTGGCGGCCATATTTCTACCTTCAGTTGATAAGCCTCCTCCATTTACGGTAACTACAGGTACACCGCCCGAGGAATAGCCACTGCCCTTATTCGTCATTTCAATATTTGTCACCCTCTTTTCAAATATCTTTTTGGGTAGTACAGGGGATAGGGGCGACCTGTAAAGTGCCATGGTTTCTTCACCCTGCCGAGTGTGGTAGGTGGTAGGTACATAGCCTTGCGTCACCAGGTTGTAAGCTTGCTGTGCAGCTGTGGTTGCACCTGCACCTGGATCGGTGGCTGGTAGTTGAAGAGAATACCCGGTGCTTTCTTTTGTATTCTGCAGGTTCTTCATCAGCTGGGTAAAGCTTTCTCCCGGATCGGGCTGGCAGGTAAAGGGCCAGCTGTATAGTGATATGAGCTGTATTTGGGCGGAAGTGCCAAAGTTTGCTCCCGGTGTCAGGTAATCTTTAACCCCCAGAAGAGAGACTACATGCACTGCGTAGTTCACAGGTTGGTTAGCTGCTACTGGGAATCGTTTGGCCATCACACTGGCACACCAACCATCGGTAAGGCCTAACTCAGCCTTGTCGTGTAGCGAGACCTGCCGTACATGGGCCAGCATACTTACCTCATCTACATTTGTGGCGCTATCATATTGTGGAATAAAGTCTTGAAAAGCAGTTACTGCCACATTAATGGCCTGGCAGGAAATAGGACTCAATGTGCCGTTGGTAGGGGCAGGTGGAAGGATGCTACTCGAAGGATGAAGGATTGGGTTGTCATTCAGATCATTGCCGGGCGCAACGACAGATTGTGCTGTAGTATTCATGGCACCGGTTTGATTGGCGCCACCCACCACTCCTCCAGGTGCGCTTGGGTAACCGATCCTTACAATCGTGTCGGCTTGCTTATAGCCGCTGCCTGCATTAATTATATTGAAACTTGTGATGGCACCGGTGCTTGGGTCAACTACAGCCGTGGCAGTGGCGCCCGAACCGGTACTCTTCTTACCTATGATGCTCACTGTTGGGGGAAGATCCTGGTAACCAATACCACCGCTATTTGTAGTTTTGAGATTTATGGCTGTGATTGTGCCATTTGTAACCGTGGCCAATGCCTCCGCACCACTACCTATCTGGCAAGCCAGAAGTGCTACCCATGGTACCTTGTCATTAGTGCTGTCAAACAGTTGTTCCCAGGGGAGTGATCTCTTATTGAAAACCACGTGGGGTAAAATTTCTTCAAACTTCCCTGACAAGTTATTGGGGGGGAATACTGCATGAACATCGGCAGCGGGAATCTGGTATTCAGGTCCTTTTACCTCAAAATCCTGCGTATTGCTTAAATTCTGAGGGTTGCCTTGTCCATTTTTTATGACAGCATGTGTACCATCTTTCAGCGTTTGCTCAACAGTGATTTTGTATGAACCCGAATGAAGTTTGGGTACATGATTATCGAAAAACTGAATTTGTGGGTCTTGTGGAGTAGCCATTAATCTTTTCTTTACTTCTTGGTTAGTCAATCATGGGAGCATTCAGGAAAACTGCTTGTGGGTCTGTTGCCAGCGAGGAAAGTGTCCCTCCACTGCCTTCATACAACCCTATGTCTCCAAAGGCATTGACCAGGTCTTCGCGGTTCGATTGTGCCGTGGTAGGAGAGGAGCTATTGTAAATGGCCGCCATATCAGAAAAGGCCTGAGGTGTATAAATAGGAACGTCTCCTGTCGCCTCAACCGTAGTTGATAATGGTAGATCGGGATAGTTGGCAAATCCCTGTATCACTGGTATATCCGTAAAGGCCGTTTTTAAGTCAATAGCTCCCGGCCCGGTAAGGGTGTGGCTTTTGGGAGTAACATTCACAACACCAATCATATAATTGGTCGTCTTGGCGGACGGATGAGGTGTAGTGCCTGGTGGCAGAGAATGCCCGAATATGGCATCAGGCAAGTCGCCATAGACCTGTTCAAATTCCCAATCAACATCACTCAAATCAACAGAGTTACCAGAGCCACTACCTGAGTTGGTCACGGTGACTGTAAATTCAGAACTTGCTCCATCTACACCGAGTGGGCGTAGGTTGACTGTTGTTGGCTTCCCGATGGCCGGACTGAAAGTAGATGTCTTACTGTTAGTTTTGCCTTGTGAAACCATACTGCCGGAAGAACAAGGCACATGTGAGGTTGCCGAAAACATAAAGTCTGAAGCCCTTACCACCCATGTGTCTCCATCATTTTTTATCAACCCATGACTGGCCACAATTAGCGGTCCGGGGCATCTATCTCCTGATTGAACGTCATCAACCGCAACTTCAGCAAAAGCCTCTTCCGGAGGGGCAGGCGATGATAGGTAGGCCCCACTTTTTGGTAGCATTTGGGCTAGACTGGCCCAGTCTACTGTATGAGGAACTGTGCCTCGGCCCGGGCCAAAGCCGATGGTAAAAGAGGCAAACCAAAGGTGTACATGTGCGGCTCCTCCGGTGCTTGGTCCCCATATTTCAATGGTAGCACCTATAGAAAGTGTCAGGTGCAGTGTAACGAAAAGCAGAGGAACATTGGCCCTGATGCCAATACTCACGCCCATGTCGAGGTAGTAAGTAAAGGGTTTCCAATTCATTACAAAGTCGGTATGGGTGGTATACCAGGCTTGCAGGAAGGTGCCCATATGGAAGGAAGCTGTCAATCTGCCTCCGCCCATCACACAAGAAGGGGTCAAGGCAAAATAAGCATCACCGGTTATGTCGAGGTCTGAGGAGATTTTCCACAAGAACCCGAGCCGTTTCACCGAAGGATACCAGGCTGGCTTTACAAAAGCGCTGTTATAGCCACCAAGAGACAATACAAAATCACCGGCATGGGGATTGTTTCCAAACCATGTATAAAAGGCAAAACCACCAAAGAGATGGCAGTCGGGCGTTAGTACATAAGAGTTGGGTGATAGCACTGCCGTTGCTGTTACCACTCCTTTAGCAGGCACTATGGTTACTTCCAGTTCCAGCTCAGCCGAAGCAAAAACATCGGCATTATCAGGTGGTGGGGGAAGCTGTACCAGGGAGGTGCCGAGAATCAGTATTTCCAGCTCTTTGCCAAACATCACTGCCAACAAAACATTGGAGTTGACCAGGTCAAAGGTCTTGAATTTGACACCGGCAGCGAGCCAATTCTCGCCCAATGCAATGGGTACTGCGCTGTCAAAAGTGTCTAAAATAGTACCTAAATCACTCGTTTTTACACTACCTTCTGAACTTAAGCCAACTGCAGAAGGGTCAGCAGCAGCAGCAACTAATGGAAAGCTGGCTACCTGGTTTTTTGGCGGTGGTACCAGTTTACGGTTGTAGCCAAAGCCTGCGGCAATGCCTTCTACAAAGAAGGCCGGAGGCCCCCCCAATGGGGTAGTGGAGCTACCAAAAATAAACAGAGAGGTTTTGCCATTAGCGGTGGTGCCATAAGAGCCGATGGCCCCAAGGCCGAATTTCCCGGCATCAATGATGACCTCACCATTGTATTCAGTAGTGGCTCCGGAACCGGACTCCATAAAGCCACCGGCTATACGCAGGTCTCCTTTCTTAAAGAGCAAGCTCATGCCTTTCAGCCCCAGTTCGTAGGCACTGCTATCAGTTGGGTTGGTGATGGGGAATCCGATAGAGAGATCTATGAGGTCTACTTCTAAACCACCTAACTCAATGCCTCCATCAAATATCAGGAGCAAATCCTTTGTGCTTTCCTGCCAGCCAATTCCGATCTTCTGGCATTTCAGCGGACCAAAGGTGCGCTGCAAGGGCAGCCAGATGGTATCTGTGGGGTTTCCATTGGCATCAAATAACTGAAAACTGAACTTGTCCTTGCTGCCTGGGACTGATTTGTCTTTTCCCAGGTAAGAAGTTACAATCGAAAAAGTAGGATTTACCGCTGCACTGGCGGTACTGGTCTTTTCCGGGCTACCTGAACCTGAAGAAAGAATATTTCCAGCTACTGGATTAGAGGAGCTATTACTGCCAGCTGGTGGTCCCAATGGGATACCAATTTCATCAAGCCTGATGGCTGCCCCGAATTGCTCTACGGCCGACAAATCCGTTTTAAGATAAATTCTCGTTTCTGCCCCTTGCAGCGTGACTCCTTTGATATCAAACAGCGGATGTTTGCTATTTACTCCTTTATAGTCTACCCCAATACTTACTAGCTCTATTGTGGGCGGCACTACAGACAAGGAGCTGCTGGTAGAGTTTAAAAAGTAGATATTGATGCCCGCTGCAGCGTCACTTACGCCTGAATTTTTCACCCAGTTATTGCTGCCAGTTTCTCCTTTTAACCAGCTTCCCAGCTGAAAAAGTAATTCCTTTTGCGATGTGGCAGAGGGTTTCTTTAAGGGGATGTCTGGTATCTCCAGGTTGATGCCAAATACTCCTGAGCCATTTTTTACAATGGAGATGCCTCCTCCTTTTAAAGGAATAAGTGGTTTAACAACACTGAGGCCATTAAGTGCGGCATTCACCAACTTCTCTACTACATCACTACCTGAGCCAAGCGAGGAAAGAGTACTCGCATCAAATGAATACACCGGATTATTGGCCCCTGATTGATCTAATAGTTTTGCGGCAGCCAGCATATCGCCAAAAGTTGTTGTGGATTTCCCAACTACTTTATTGAGCCAGGAATTCATTGAGCTGGTCTGAAGGAATTTATTGCCCAGAAGACCTATGTAATCAGGGTCGCCCTGGAGGGCTGTAAGGGTATTGAAGAGCTTCGTTTGGTTTCCTCCAGTGAAACTCAGGGTAAAGGTGGGTGAGTTAGGGTTGAGAGTTGCCTCCAGTCCTACTGTTTTGGCCGAGGCAGAATTATACTTTAGTAGTGTAGAGTCGTTGATTTGTACACCGACTTTTGAGAAATCGGTTAAAAGCTGTGGTTTGATGGTTTTCGGGGTGCTCGGAGCGGGTGCTGCAAGACTCAACAGTGGCTGATATACATAAAGTGTAATGCTTAAGCCATCTTGAGTAGTATCGTGCACGGTGCCCAGGCCTATGGTGCCAAATTTTTCCCCTTTGGATGGCGCTACCAGGCAAGCTGCGGTAGGTGTTCCGTCTTGCGGGTTGGGAATATAATACCATGTAACAGCACCTCCGGGTTCAGCTGGCTGATTAGTTACTTTAGGCAGCATCTCATCAATTATGTCAAACAAAGCTGCAGTTTGATCTGTATCCGTGAGTAGGGTGCTGAGGTCATCAGTTCCTGCGAAAGGGTTTTTAAACCAGGGGACATTGATGTCAAACGGGGTAATACTATTCGATTGTAGTACTCCAATGAGCTGCCCAAGTTTACTTATCAGGTCTGGATTGGTCATGAGGTGTTAATTATCTTTTAAATGGTATCCATCAGTCAAAAGCAGCTCAAAGGCCCATGCCGTGGATACTTATGATTTGTTAATCTGCACTAACTGTGGTTATCATCGGTTTATTCAAATGTGTTTGGTCTACAATGGACCTGGTATTTTTTTAGGTGTTGGGCTTAAGCCACGCTATATACCTTGTTGAGCTTGTTTGGTGAACTTTTTACTCAATTTGTAAGCTGTTGAATCAAATTCTTTACTAGTTATTTTATAAGCCTAAATTAAAATCACAACTATGATATTACATCCTGGTTCTGGACATAGGAGTCTGATCACGACAAAACAAAGTTTCAACGCCAACAGGCCATGGAAATGAAGGCCGTTGAATGAAAATCACATGAGAGGCATAGTAAAGAGATCTTTACAGAATCTTAGGTTCCTGATCTCTTGATAATATTAATATAAAAGAAAATATATCAAATTTAGAGTGCAGAGGATAAAAAAATCACCTGACGGGTATTATTGTTATTTGAAAAAGGGGAATATGAGCTGCCTCAGTATTGAGCCCTGACCTGGCAAACCTTTTTGTTATGTGTGTTTCCTGAGGAGATTCAGCATTTTATTCAGTACCAGTTTTATACTGTTTTGATTAAAGGGATGCACGGGTTAATCTCTACGCTCTAACAATACCACACTCTCGATATGAGCAGTATGCGGAAACTGATCTACCAGACTGAACTTTTTGAGTTCATAACCAGCTTGGGCTAATGAATCAATGTCACGGGCCTGAGTGGCTGGATTGCAACTCACATACACCATGCGTTGTGCACCCAGATCGATGATCTTTCGCAGCGTTTTAGGAGCGATGCCAGCACGGGCCGGGTCTAGTATGATGGTTCGAATTTTGCCTTGGTACTCTGGGTGTTCTCGCAAGAACTTGCCTACATCGGCCGCATAGAATTTCACTCCCTCTATGCCGTTGCGAAGGGCATTTTCGCGCGCGTTGGCAATGGCCGATTCCACAATGTCTACCCCTACGATTTGCGCGTTCTCGCTTTTTGAAGCCAGAATTTGTCCAATGGTACCAGTACCGCAGAACAGATCGAGCACAATGTTATTGTCTATGGTTTCTTTTCGTTCCAGCGCATAGTCCAACACCTTGTTATATAATTTCTCGGCAGACTTGGGGTTGGTTTGGAAGAAGCTCTTGATGCTGACCTCGAAATTGAGCCCCAGCAACTCCTCTACGATTACATCCTCTCCATAAACCAGGCTTACCTTGCCTGTGGTGGCAATGGTGCGGTCACCGGTTTCATCATTAATGGTATGTAGCAGGCCGGCCAGGCGATCACCAAAAAGAGAAACGAGAAACTCAGCAAATTGCTGCAGATCAAATTTCGGCAGGTCGTGTGAAGTAGTGACCAGATTGAAAAGTAGCTGATTGGTTTTGTAGGATTTGCGCACCACTAAAAACCTGAAAAAACCTTCTTGCTTCGGCCCATGCCAGGGTGCCAGGCCAGTGTCCTGACAGTATTTTTTGATCAGGTGTAATTGGTCTTCTACTTCCTTGTCAAACAAGCCGGAATCTTGCTTCAAGTCATCGCCACACCACCAGGTGCCTCTTTTTTTGAAGCCAAGGGTAAACTCATCCACATCGCTCTTTAGCTTATGGTTCCAGCCTATGGCAGAGAAGGCATACTCCATCTTGTTGCGGTAATGGAAGGTGGCTGGCGAAGTGACGAATTCATCAAACAGGCTCTCAATATTGGCTACCTTGCCAATGCGCCTGAAAAGCTCCAATGTGCTTTCCTTTTTATAGAGATGCTGTTTTTCAATGGGCAGTTTGATATAAGGGGCACCAGGGATTTCCTGAAAAGGAAGGTCCACTTCATCAGTCGAAGGTTTGAGTACTTCCAACAATTTGCTTTCAGCAAATGTCTTACTCGCCTTTACAATTTGTGCTTTGACAAATTGACCGGGCAGGGTATTGGGTACAAAGACCACAAACTCACCTTGCTCATTTTTAATCCTGCCAATGCCTTTACCGCCAAAGGCATAATCCTGAATTTGGATTTCAATGATTTGCCCTCGCTTTACAAATTTCTGCGTGTTCCTTGCCATGTTCAACACAAGGGTCAAAAGCTGATACCCTCGTCATTAATTGTGGCGCGAAGATAAGTAAGTTTCGGCTTTACACAGGTGTTAGATCCGTTTCCAATGGCAGTTTGATTGATAATCGGGTGTATCCGACTTATAAGTACATGCCAACCATTAAACTAAACTGGTTGAACTCATCTATTCGATTATAGCTGAGTCTAAGTCCGACAGGCTGAATGAATAAGTCGATTGAACTTTCAAATTCCCAGAATGTATCCCATTTGGTAGCACTTACTTTAATGGGTATAGTCCACCTGCCCAAAATTTTGAAGTCGAGGGCCGTGTTGATGCCCAGCTGTACGCCTGTTGAGTTAAAGGACAGGTCTTCTGTTCTTCGCCTCCCTTTCCCGACTCCCAGGACGAATTCATAGTTATCGATCCCAATAGAAGGTGCAATCATCAGGCTCTCGAAGTCGAAATCAGTGGTTTCTATTTGGTAGTTCCTGTACTTGAAACTAGTGTTCAATTCCCATTTACAGTTTTGATGGATATCCCAGGCTTTGGCATCAACCCTATGAGTTTCCTGCCCTCCCAGCCCACTCAATTCATAACTTGAAGTGATACGTTTATAAAATCCAAAAACCGGAAATTCAATTCTGCCGGCTAGAGCATCATTACTCTTGTCGGCTCCGGCATACAATTTAAACCTGGTAGAATGGTAGTGATGATGGGAGCATTCAGGACTTAATTCCACCAACATGGATTTTTCAAAATCAGGTTTCACAGTTTTGGCCTGATAAGCTAAAAAGCGAAAAGTGATTTTTACATTTTTATCTGGAACGGTGAGGCTGAATTTTCCATTGTTGTCAGTGACCACCTGCTGGTCTGTACCTTTCACGCTGACCATTACCTGAGGAAGCGGCAAATGATCGTCCGCACCAATTACTTTGCCTTTGACAAGGAATTGGGCAGCCAGACTGTGGCAAAACAGGAACGACACACAAAAAATTAGAATTCTCACTGTTATCATCACATCTCAGTAGCGATAAACCCTTAAACTCAGGCTTAGTATTATCTTTGCCCCCATGAAAGACAAGGTAGTCATCATCACAGGCGGTTCATCAGGCATTGGCCGGGCCCTGGCAATTGAATTTGCCAAACTAGGCGGTAAAATCGTGATAACCGGGCGCAATGAAGAAAGACTGAATGAGGTGGGTCAAGAACTGGATGAATTAAAAGCTCCTAACCTCTGCCTGCGTCTGGATGTAGCACAGGAGGCCGATAACGCACAACTCGTCAAAGAAACCATGCACGCTTTCGGTAAGATTGATATACTCATCAACAATGCGGGCATTTCCATGAGAGCACTCTTTGAAGATATCCAGCTGGATGTTTTTGAAAGGGTGATGAACATCAACTTTAATGGTACGCTCTATGCTACCAAATACTGTTTGCCACATATCCTTGAGTCTAAAGGATCGGTCGTAGGAGTATCTTCAATCAACGGTTACCGAGGCACGCCTGCCCGAACAGCTTATACGGCTTCTAAGTATGCCATGAACGGGTTTTTTGAAGCCCTACGCACTGAAGTGATGCACCGGGGTGTACATATTCTGGTGGCTTGCCCTGGCTTTACCGGTACCAACATTCGCAATGCAGCACTCACGGCCGATGGCACCAGCCAGGGAGATTCTCCTCGTGATGAAGGAAAAATGATGACCGCTGAAGAGGTGGCCAAAGGCATTATCAAAGCGATTAGAAAACGCAAAAGAGACGTGGTGTTTACCCGGCAGGGCAAGCTGGCCGTTTTTCTCAACAAATGGATGCCTGGCCGCATGGACAAGATCGTCTTCAACGTATTTGCCAAAGAACCAGACTCGCCATTTGGTAAGTAGTGATTTGTAAATGGTTATCGGTTAATAGTTATCTTAGAAACTAAACATCAAACACAATTAACCAATAACTATTAACTTCCCTCATGCAGCAAATATGGCAATCGTACCAAAGGCGACTCACCAACCTTTCGGGCAATAATCGGTCGCTATTGCTGCTTAGGCTGTTTGCCGATCAATTTGTAGACCTTCACGAATTCGACTTCCTGGACCTCGAACCTTCCTTTAGAATCGTTCGCGATGTCATTGCTCAAAAACCGCACATTCAGCTTATTCCCAATACCGATAGCCGTGATGCCGACTCGAATCGGCTGGCAGGTAAATTGAAAAAACTCAAGCGCAGAGAGCAATTCATTTTCGATGAAACGGGAGCCAGAGACCTTTACATCGGGTGGCCTTTTGTTACTGGTAAATTCAATGATGGCACTTTGGTGCGTGCACCGTTGATCTTTTTCCCAATGTCACTACGGCTCGACCAGAATGCCTGGAGCCTGGTGCCACGCGATGATGTGAACATCAGTCTGAACAAGAGCCTCATTTTGGCCTATGCCCATTACAATGGGGTAGAAGTGGATGAGGAACTGGTAGAGCATTCCTTTGACGATTATGACGGTGATGCTACTGTTTTCAGAACCGGACTCTACGATTTGCTACGCGATTCGGTGCTGGAGATGAAGTTTAGTCAGGAAATTTTTGCGGATAAGCTACAGTCCTTCAAATCGGTAAAACGTGCCGACTTTGAAGCTACTACTGAAGATGGGCAACTTTCACTGAGCCCGGAAGCCGTCTTGGGCATTTTCCCTCAGGCCGACTCTTATCTGGTACCCGACTACGACTTTTTGCTGGAGAGGGATGCCTGGAAAGATCTGGATCAGTTTCTGGGTGAAAAAGTGCAAAATGACGACCCTGCAGTACCGGAGAATTTTGATGCCTACCGGTATTTTCTGGACAAGGTAAAGGAGGAAGAAACCTTCACACCCTATGCCATGGATGCCTACCAGGAGAATGCCCTGAAGGCAGTTAAAAAAGGCAACTCACTGGTGGTACAAGGCCCTCCGGGAACGGGCAAGTCACAACTGATTTGTAACCTGGTTTCCGACTTTGTCGCCAGGGGTAAAAAAGTGCTGGTGGTTAGCCAGAAGCGGGCGGCACTCGATGTGGTGTACAAGCGGCTGAAAACACATAAGATCACCGATTTTGTAGCCCTGGTTCACGATTTTAAGAATGATAGAAGGGAGATTTATGCCAAGATTTCTGACCAGATAGAGCGACTCAACGAGTACAAACGCAGCAATAACAACCTGGACGCCATTCAGCTTGACCGTGGTTTCAAGCAGGCAAGCCGCAGCATCGATGACATCACCGAAAGCCTGGAAGAATATAAAACCGCACTTTTCGATGATTCGGAATGTGGGCTGTCCGTCAAAGAACTTTACCTCACTTCAGACCCTGAGGCTCCGGCCGTTTCGTTAACTCAGGAGTACAATGAGCTCGATTTTGCATGCATAGAAAGCTTCGCCAAAGACCTGGAGCGGTACCTCATCTATGCTGAGCTTTACAATGACCCTGACCACCCCTGGACCGACCGTGTGGATTTCTCTACACTGAAGGTGCGCGACCTCCAGTTGATACTCGAATACCTGGATGAGATTCCAAAAGTGGCCAATCAACTGACCAAGTCTCTGAGCCAGGTAATAGGTGAGCAGGTAGACTATGATGCCTGTCGCACCATGGGCGAAAACCTGGATCGTTTACAGACCCTGGCAAAGCTGCTGAGTAATGAAGAAATTTTCGGCTATTTCAAACCCATGGTCGGCTTCATTAACTCCGAATCTGATCGGTTATGGTTGCAAAATACCCATTCACTCATCAACAAATGTTTCGATGAGGCCGGAGTAGAACAGACCATTCCTGCCAATGAGATTGGCGAAGTGCAGCAGATTCTGAAAAAACGATCTGATGCCAAAAAGACATTCTATCAGTCCTTTAAATGGCGTTTTTCTAAAGAGAAAACCAGGTTGGCCAGGGTGCTGGTAGCCAATGGCCTGCGCGATGACAAGGCAGCGCTGAAAACACTCACCGCCCGCATCGATAATCGCATGAATTTGCAGCATCAGCTTTCTAAGTTGAGGGCAGCTACCTGGGTCGATTCGCTACCCAAAACCAACGAACAGGAGATTATAGATCGCTGGTTTGAGAAAGTAGAAGTGGCACTGGAGGCCAAGCTTGTTTTTGACAAGTTTGCCAATTTCAAAGAGTACTTCCCGCTTAAAAACACGACAGCCAAAGATTTTCGAGAGAAAGTAAAATCGATTCGGGAAGCACTGAAAGCACTGCCCAGGCAGCGGGCCAACTGGAACCAATACATCTTGCCGCGACAGATTGATCTGTTGCTGGCCTCAGACGAATTTTATAGGTCGCTAAAGAAATCGATCAAAAAGGATTTTGATGCCCTCTGTGATCAGGATCGGATCCTGTCCACTTTTTCTGAAGTAAAGCGGAGTGTGGTGGAGAAGCTGAATGACCTGGAAGGGATCAATATCCAGCAGCGGCTGGCTGCATTCGATAACAGCCTGCGCCTGGCCTGGATAGACCACCTGGAGAGCAAATATCCTATTCTGCGCTCTGTATCCACACTACAGTTCGATCAGCTCATTAACGATTTGCAGGATGCTGTAGAGGCCAAAGCCGAATCGAGTGTAGAGATTTTACTGCAAAAAGCCAGAGAGAAAACATATGAGCCTGTAGAGTACAACCGACTCAATAACATGGTGACCTACCGCGACCTACAGCATCAGGTGACGAAGAAACGCATGATCTGGCCATTGCGCAGGCTGCTTACTCACTTCTCCGATGAGCTTTTTCACCTTATGCCTTGTTGGATGGCCTCACCTGAGTCGGTATCCGCAATTTTCCCGATGGAAACCCTGTTCGACCTGGTGATTTTCGATGAGGCCAGCCAGTGTTTCGCTGAAAAGGGACTGCCTTCCATTTATCGTGGCAGGCAAGTAGTAGTTGCGGGAGATGACCAGCAGTTGCAGCCCAATGATCTTTACAGAGTCCGATGGGAAGAAGATGAACCGGAAGAGCTGGCTCTGGAGGTAGACTCACTCCTTAGCCTGACTAAGAAATACCTGATGGAGGTGGATTTGCGGGGGCATTATCGCAGCCAGTCGCTCGACCTCATCGATTTCTCAAACCGACACTTCTACAAAGGGAAACTTCAGTTATTGCCGCATTTCGATAGAGTCAATGATCCTGAGCCCGGCATCGAATTCAAGAAAGTAGAGGGCACCTGGGACAAGCAGCAAAACCTGATTGAAGCCAAAGAGGTGGTGTCTCTTCTCAAGCGAATGCTACAAAAGGACGCTGAAAAGGAGATTGGTGTGGTTACTTTCAATGCCATGCAGCAGCAGCTCATTCAGGATTTACTGGAAGAAACTGACTTGACCTGGCCAGAGAGCTTATTTGTGAAGAACATTGAAAACGTGCAAGGTGATGAGCGCGATGTGATCATTTTTTCTACCGCTTATGGTCCTGACGAAAAGGGTAAGGTGATGCTTCAGTTTGGCAGCCTCAATGCCGCTGGGGGAGAGAATCGATTGAACGTAGCCATAACCCGAGCCCGTGAAAAGGTGATAGTGATCTCTTCACTGGAACCTTCACAACTGAATGTGGACAATACTAAAAATGAAGGTCCTAAGCTGCTGAAAAAGTACCTGGAATACGCCAGGGCCGTTGCGGAAAAAGACTTTGTGCCTTCTTTTGAAGATACATCGGGCTTTGCGCATCAATGGTACCTGAAGAGGCGCCTGGCCGAATGGGACTCTGACTTTTCAATGCGCATCATCACAGAATTGCCTTTTGGCGACCTCACCATCAAGCAGCGCAAGCAATACATGGGGCTGCTACTCACCGATGATGAGCAGTTCTATAATGGAGTTTCCATCAAAGACACTTTCGTCTACAAGCCCTATCTGCTGGAGCAAAAGCAGTGGACATACAACTTCTTTCACAGCCGCGGCTTCTGGCTGGATAAGGAAAAGGTCAAAGATAAGATTGGCCGGTTTTTGGAGGGGTGATCTAAAAAGTGCAACTGGGGCACCTGTTTTAGTCGACAGCCTAAGTCAATTATTGGAAGCTACGCTTTACACGATGCGTCATTCAAGCGCAGACGGAATTCTCATTCAAATTTTCCAGGTATTGATGGGGATTCCCATTTACATGGGAATGACGAACTAAGGAGGCTTGTTTACTCACTCACCTTCTCCACCCTTAACCCCACAGAAAGTATCTCTTTCAATTGTAGCTCGCGCATGTACTGCGCCACTCTAAAGGTTAGGGGCCTGTGGTGGGAAAACTGTAGCTGCTGAGAATGTTTACTTCCTGCAGATAAGTGTTACTACCATCGTTCATAAACTCTGATGCTGGTACAAGGCATTATTCATCCTTCAAGATAAAGAGGTTCGAAATACTATTTCTAGAGATAGTAAAGGTTTTTCGACACCACGAAATCTAAGTTTTAAAGGTGCGGCTGGGATCCAACATCAGCGTGACTATTGGCTGATGCTGACTGTTTTAAGTTGCTAAGCTAATCCAATAGTTTTGATGTTGGTGTCCTTTTCTTTTGCTTCGTTTTCTTTTGGGCGAACAAAAGAAAATGAAGAGATGCTTGAGTTAGTAACTTGATAATACTGTATTACAGAGATTGATTCTTGTGCGATCAAAAAGGCGAAAAGAGAACCTAAATTGCTTATAATAAGGACTCCTACTCACTCGCCTTCTCCACCCTCAACCCCACAGAAAGTATCTCCTTCAATTGCAACTCACGCATGTACTGCACGACTCTAAAGGTATAGGTGCCTGTGGTGGGAAAACTGTAGTTGCTGAGAATATCTACCTCTTGCTGGTAAATGCTGCTGCCACTGCCTTTTGGTGCACCTGTTTTGGGGTTGAACAGCTCAATATTGATCAACTCTGAGGCCAATTCACGCCCTGTGCTGTCTTCCAGAAAATAGGTCAGATACACATTGTACGTGGGGTAAGCAATGCTATTTCGCAGGTGCAGTTTTAGATTTTTAGGAGCAGCATCTTCTATCTCGAATGAGAAGGAGGGAATACTGTCCATGTGCCAGCCGGTTTCATCAAAATCATAAGTCTGCTGGTATACCCTGTCGGTATCGCAGGCCGCCAACGTCAGTACAAGCACCACTATGAGGATTGGAAAAAGCCTTTTCATTGATTGGGTTTGCGCCTGTTATTGCGGTTGCGCCTTTTGTTGTTTCCCTTGTTTTGTTGCTGACTGCCGTCCTCTTTGCCTTGCTGATTTTGAGGATTTTGACCTGCTTGAGCCTGGCCTTGTGGCCTCTTTTTCTTTTGACCCTGCCCGCCTTTGTTCTGGCCCGGTCGGTTACCAGGCTGTCCACCCTGGCTTTTGTTTTGCTGATCGCGATTGCTGCGGTTTCTGTTGCCTGGCTTTTTCTTCTTTTTCCCCTTCTTCTGGAACTTCTTGTCCATGCGTTCCAGGTCACTGTTGAGCGATCCGGTCAGGGCTTTAATTTCTATGGTGTCCGTAGTGAGGCTATCTGGCTCTTCCCCCTTCTCGTTCAGCGCTATGATTTCTTTCACCCGCTTGGCTGGTAAAGGATGCCAAACACTGTCGCCCTCCATGCCGAACCACATAATCTTGCGGAAGATATCGGTCTTTTGAAGTCTGGCTTCCCCAGCCTTAGTCTTCAGCCGATTAACCGAGGGAATGTCTTCAAGTGCCTCCATATAAGTCTCCAACTCATAGTTGAGGCAGCACTTCAATCGGCCACATTGGCCTGAAAGCTTGCTTGGGTTGAGACTCAGGTTTTGATAGCGTGCAGCTGAGGTAGCCACAGACTTGAAATCGCTAAGCCAGGTAGAGCAACACAGTTCGCGACCACAAGAGCCAATGCCACCTAAACGGCCTGCTTCCTGCCTCAGGCTGATCTGGCGCATTTCTATGCGCACCCTGAATTCGCCAGCCAGTATTTTGATGAGTTCTCTAAAATCTACCCGCTGGTCGGCTGAGTAGTAAAAAGTAGCTTTGGTATTGTCTGCCTGGTATTCAATGTCAGACAGTTTCATGCCCAGCTTCTGCTCTTGAATGATCTGCCGGGTTCGATAGAGGGTAGGCATTTCCCTTTTTCTTACACTATCGTACTTTTCAAGGTCTTTGAGAGTGGCTTTGCGATAAATCTTTTTGATGTTTTCATCATTGGCGATCTTCTTCTTTTGCAGTTGCAGCCTTACCAGTTCACCCTGCATGGATACATAGCCCAGGTGATGGCCACTAGGCACATCTACGATCACCGCTTCACCAGTAATCAGTTCCAGACCATTTTCCCTTCTGTAGAATTCTTTGCGTCCACCCTTAAAGCGAACCTCCACCACATCGAAGCTATCGACCGTGGGCATGTCCATGTTAGACAACCAGTCGAACACGTTCATTTTGTTGCATCCACCCGTGGCACAACCGCCATTGTTGTTACAGCCCTTTACTTCCCCAGAGGAATCCACTCCACAGCTACAACTCATACAATATCTTTAAAGCCAGTTACTGGCCGTTTTTGTCTATTTACAACAGTCGCAAAATGTCCTGGCCTATGTCTTTGCGATGATTCTCGTCTGTCCAGGATATTTTACTAACGCCATTATAAGAATTTTCAAGGGCTTTTGCCACTGAATCGCCCTTACCGGTAATGGCTAATACACGGCCACCATTGGTCAAAATAGCTCCGTTTTCTCCGGTTTTGGTACCTGCATGAAACACGATGGCATCTTCAACAGTATCTATGCCGCTTATCTCGTGCCCTTTATCGTAGCTGCCCGGATAACCTCCCGAAACCATCACTACAGTTGTGCATGCCTGGCTGTCCAGCTCATAGTCTACCTGGTCTAAAGTACCGTTGGCAGAAGCGGTGAACAGTTCTAAAACGTCTGATTTAATACTAGGCATCACCACCTGTGTTTCGGGGTCGCCCATGCGCACATTGTATTCAATCACATAAGGTTCACCCTCCATGTTCATAAGACCTATGAAGATAAAGCCCTTGTAATCGATGCCTTCTGATTTCAGACCATTGATAGTAGGCTTGATAATGCGCTCTTCCACTTTGCCCAGAAATTCATCGTTGGCAAAAGGTACTGGCGTTACCGCACCCATGCCTCCCGTATTCAACCCAGTGTCTTGCTCGCCAATGCGCTTATAATCTTTAGCGCCCGGCAGTATTTTGTAGTTGGTGCCATCTGAGAGTACAAATACTGAAAGTTCTATACCAGCCAGAAATTGCTCTACCACCACCCGACTGGAAGCATCGCCAAATTTGGCATCTACCAGCATTTCTTTCAGGGTTTCACGGGCATGCTCATGGGTTTCAGAAATGATGACCCCTTTGCCGGCAGCCAGGCCATCGGCTTTCAAAACTATTGGGGTAGGGTGGCTGCTCACATAGTTCAGGCCCTCTTCCAGGCTGTCTACCGTAAAAGTGCGTGAACGTGCAGTGGGTATGCCGTGTTTTTCCATGAACTGTTTAGAGAAGTCTTTGCTACCCTCAAGCTGCGCTCCTGCTGCTCCAGGACCTACCATCAACACTTCGCTAAGGGCTGTATTGGCCTGGAAATAATCTCTGATGCCATTTACCAAAGGGTCTTCCGGACCCACCACCACCAAATCAATATTCTCTTTTTGCACAAAGGCGCCAATGCCTTCAAAGTCATTCACTTTCAAGTCAATATTTTTGCCCACTGCAGCAGTTCCGGCATTACCCGGAGCAATGTAGAGGGTGTCACATGAAGGGCTTTGAGCTATTTTCCAGGAGAGGGCGTGTTCTCGGCCTCCGCTCCCTAAAACGAGAATGTTCATGAATCTAAATTTTGCCTTTGTAAAGGTAATTAATCCACCGGTTTAGCAAGGGCCTGAGGGGCTCCTTAATTTGCGTGTTCAGATAGGAATTTAATCCGCATAATGCGCAGGTCTTCCTCGGTAATGTCCTCATCTTCGAATTCATCCAGGGCATCCTCTATATTGTCCGAATCGGCATTCAGGAAATAGTCGATAATGTCGTCCTGTTTGTCATCGTCCATGATCTGTTCCAGGTAATAGTCCAGGTTCAGTTTGGTACCTGAGTAGCAGATTATCTCAATTTCTTTGAGCAGCGTGTCCATGTTCCATCCCTTCATATCCGCCATTTCATCCAGATCAATTTTCCGGTCTATTTGCTGGATAAGGAATATCTTATTCTTGGATTTAGTGCCTGCCGATTTGATGACCACTACATCTTCAATGTCGATGTTATTGTCTTCAACATACTTTTTGATCAGGCTGAGGAATGAACCGCCAAACTTGTGCACTTTGCCCATGCCTATGCCATTTACATTGGCCAGGGCCTCTGCAGTAGTAGGGTAGGTGGTGGCCATTTCCTGCAGTGATGGGTCTTGTATAATCACATACGGAGGGAGGTCTCTTTGCCTGGCAATTTTCTTTCTTTCTGCCTTTAGCAAGTCAAAAAGAACCGGGTCGTATGAGTTGCCAGCATTAGGCGATGCCGGGGCTTCATTGCTGGCATCATCATCGGTATCTACATCACTGAAATCATGGTCCTTGGTAAGCGTAACTGAGGTTGGGTTTTTAAGGAAAGCCTCTCCTTTAGCGGTCATCTTTAAGACCCCAATGTTCTCAATGTCTTTCCTGATAAACTCGTTGAGTAGGGTTTGCCTCAATACAGACTTCCAATAAGACTCGTCTTCAGTGCCTGTGCCATACACTTCTAACTTATCGTGACCGTAACTCTTGATGTATTGATTTTGCGAACCCCTTATGACACTTACCAGATGACCTAGTCCAAATCGTTCTTCGGTTTGTTTCACTGACTTGATGGCTTTCAGTACCTGCTCTTGCCCCTCAAATTCTTCGCGCTGGTAGCGGCAGTTGTCACACTTGCCATTTTTTCTGCAAACTGCATCATCATATTCCTCGCCAAAATAGTGCAGCAGTTGTTTCCTGCGGCAAATGGCTGATTCGGAATAATAAGTCATTTCATCGAGCAGAATCTTGGCATTTTCCCGCTCGGTAACGGTTTTGTCTTTGTTGAATTTCTCCAGCTTCAGTATATCGCTATAGCTATAGAACATGACGCAGTTGCCTTCCAGGCCATCGCGACCAGCCCGACCAGTTTCCTGATAATAGCCTTCAAGCGATTTGGGCACATCATAGTGAATTACGAAACGCACATCGGGCTTGTCTATACCCATGCCAAAGGCAATGGTGGCTACGATTACGTCTACCTCCTCGTTCAGGAAATCATCCTGGTTTTTCATGCGAATGGCTGGCTCAAAACCCGCATGATAAGGGGCTGCCGAGATGCCGTTTACTTGAAGGAAATGGGCAATCTCTTGCACCTTTTTACGGCTCAGGCAATAGATAATGCCCGATTTGCCCAGGTTCTCCCTCAGGAACTTGATCAGTTGTTTCTTGATGGCTTTCTTAGGCCGTACCTCGTAATAGAGGTTTTCCCGATTAAAGCTCGATTTGAAAATATCGGCATCCTCCATCTGAAGGTTACGCTGAATGTCTAGCTGTACTTTTGGAGTGGCAGTGGCAGTCAAGGCAATGATTGGCAAGTTGCCCAGCTGATCAATAATGCTTTTGATGCGCCTGTACTCAGGGCGAAAGTCGTGCCCCCATTCAGAAATACAGTGAGCCTCGTCTATAGCAGCAAAAGAAATGTTTGCCTGCTTCAGAAATGTCACGTTTTCTTCTTTGGTCAGCGATTCCGGTGCCACATAGAGCAATTTGATCTCGCCTGCCAGCGTAGCTTTCCTAATTCGATTGATTTCTGATTTTGAAAGGGTAGAGTTGAGAAACCGGGCATTAATGCCCACAGCATTCATCTGGTCTACCTGGTTTTTCATCAGGGCGATCAAGGGAGAGATTACAATGGCCGTGCCCTCTTGCAAAATGGCCGGCATTTGGTAGCACATAGACTTACCAGCACCGGTGGGCATGATTACGAAAGTGTTGTGACCATTCAGGATGTTTTCGATGATGGGTTCCTGATTCCCACGAAATTTGTCGTAGCCGAAAACTTCCTTCAGCTTCTTTCTTATATCCTCCACACTTCTCCTAATTATTTTTGTCTTCTAAAAATGGTCTTCCCTAATCCTTATCTTTGTCGGGAATCTACAAAGACCCTATTAGTTGAAATTAGCAAAAAATATTCAAAACATGGCCAGAGTCGCTTTACTGAAAGAAGCGCGTGCCATTGAGAAAATAACTGAGTTCATAGACGAAGGTTTTGAAGACATCGTTGAGCTCATTCTGAACATGAAAGGCCGTGTGGTCATTACTGGTGTTGGCAAGAGTGGTATTGTAGCGGGTAAAATTGTAGCTACAATGAACTCTACAGGCACTCCGGCTATTTTTATGCATGCGGCTGATGCTATTCATGGAGACCTGGGCATGATCTTGCCCGATGATGTGGTGATCTGTATTTCTAAAAGTGGTAACACTGAAGAAATCAAGGTATTGGTACCGCTAATCAGGCGCACAGGTGCTAAACTCATTGGTCTGGTGAGTAATGTCGACTCATTTTTGGGCAAGCAATGCGATTACCTTCTAAACGCTACTATTGACAAAGAGGCAGATCCGAATGATCTGGCGCCTACTACCAGCACCACGGTGCACATGGCCCTGGGCGATGCACTGGCCGTTTGCTTGCTGGAAGCCCGAGGTTTTACCAGTGACGATTTTGCTCGTTACCACCCGGGTGGTTCTTTGGGTAAGCAGCTATACCTGATAGTGGATGATATTTATCCTAAAAATGAATTGCCGGTTGTTAATGAGAACGATTTGGTGAAAGCCACTATTTTGGTAATTTCGAAGAAGCGCCTTGGAGCAGCCGCAGTTGTCAATAATGCCGGACATTTGGTCGGTATTTTCACTGATGGAGACTTGAGACGCATGCTTGAAAAGCATACAGATTTTCAAAACCTTAGAGTGGAGGAGGTGATGACCAAGTCACCTAAAACTATTAACAAAGGCGAGTACGCCATTCGTGCACTCAATGTGATGCGCGAACATGACATTAACCAATTGATCGTGATGGATGCAGACCAGGTAGCTGGTTTTATTCATATCAGCGATCTACTCAACGAAGGAATAGTATAACATGAATCATAATTATGTAGTAATCATGGCCGGTGGAATCGGGAGTAGATTCTGGCCATATAGCCGAGCGGCCAAGCCTAAACAATTCTTAGATGTATTGGGTACCGGACGCTCTTTACTCCAAATGACTTTTGACCGTTTTCTCAACCTTTGTCCTGCTGAGAACATATATATAATTACTAACTCATCATATAAAGGTCTTGTACATGAGCAGCTGCCAGAACTGTCTGACGACCAGGTGCTGCTGGAGCCAATTGGTAGAAATACGGCCCCGGCTGTAGCCTATCCGGCTTTCAAAATTCAACAGAAAGACCCGGAGGCGGTCATGATTGTGGCCCCTTCTGACCATATAGTTTTTAAAGAAGAGATTTTTGATGCCAACCTGACCACGGCCATCGATGCGGCCCGTGGCTCGGACAAGCTCATTACCCTGGGCATAGTGCCCTCAAGACCAGAGACAGGTTATGGCTACATTCAGTACCACTCCAACTCTGAAAAGGATGTGAAAAAGGTGAAGACTTTTACTGAAAAGCCTGAACTGGATTTGGCCAAGAAGTTTATCGAGAGCGGTGACTTTGTGTGGAATGCCGGTATTTTCATCTGGTCAATCGATTCTATCACCAAGGCCTTTCATGAGCATTTGAAAGATACAGCTGTGATTTTTGAAGAAGGCAAAGATAAATATTACACCGATGCTGAGCAGGCATTCATTGACAATGCCTATACCCAATGCAAGAGTATTTCCATTGACTATGGTGTAATGGAAAAGGCAGAAAATGTTTACATGGTAAAAGGCCTTTTCGACTGGTCTGACCTGGGTAGCTGGGATTCTCTACACGAGATCAGAGACAAGGATCAAAACGAAAATGTAGTTGACGGCAACGCCCTGCTTTACGATACTAAAAATTGCTTTGTAAAGGGACCTGACGATGTGCTCATCGTTACCCAAGACCTGGACGGCTATCTGGTAACCCTTTCTGACAATGTAGTGCTCATCTGCAAAAAAGACGCAGAGAAGAAGTTCAGAGAGTTTCTGAATGACGCCAAAGGCAAGGGAGAGGAGTTCGCATAGCAATACTGAATACAACTTACTTTATTAAATGCAACAATGTTGCATTTATAATAATTTCATTAGTTTTGTGACATTAAAACCTCACCTGAATAGAAGGCCATTACCTTCTGTTAAGGTCATAAAACTGAGTGATATGTCAGAACAACACAATAGCTATGATGTAATCATAGTGGGGGGCAGCTATGCCGGATTATCAGCTGCTTTGGCCTTGGGCAGGTCTTTGAAAAGCACCCTTGTGATAGATGGTGGTAAGCCTTGTAACCGATTTACGCCCGCTTCTCATAACTTTTTAACGCAAGACGGGCAGGCTCCTGCAGTGATTGCCACCTCGGCTCTTGAGCAGGTGAAAGCCTATGACAATGTGAAATTCCATTCTGGTTTGGCCGTTTCAGGAGCTAAGGAGCCAGACGGTTTTAGCATTGAAGTGGATAATGGGACTCGCTTTTTTTGTAATAGACTCATTTTTGGAACTGGTATTATAGATCAGCTACCTGATATTCCTGGATTTTCTGAGTGTTGGGGCAAGTCTGTAATTCACTGCCCTTACTGCCATGGATATGAATATCGAGGGCAAAAAACCGGTATTTGGGCAACTGTTGATCAGGCCTTCCATCTGGCTACCCTGGTGCATAACCTCACAGAGGACCTCATTCTATTTATCCAAGGAGATTCTCAATTCAACAAAGAGCAACTGTCCAGGCTTAATCACCGTGGTGTAGCGCTTGTCAGTGCTGATATAACCTCCATTTCCCATCAAAATGGAATGATCAAATCGATTCATTTGGCCAATGGTAGTAGCGTTTCACTTGATGCCCTTTATGCAGGCGTGCCTTTTACGCAAAGTTCAACGATTCCTGAATCACTTGGGTGTAGGCTGACTGAGTCTGGTCATATAGAGGTAGACGCTATGCAAAAGACTACTGAGCCGGGCATATATGCTTGCGGTGACTGTACAACACCTTTGCGTTCTGTAGCCAGTGCTGTTGCAGCCGGAAATTTTGCCGGGGCTGTGGCAAATATGGAGCTTTCTCAGGCTCAGTTTTAGCGTTAATCAGTGTTAAAGTTTCGGGCCTCCGCTGCTGAATTGCGTATAATTGGGCTGTGAAGAGGAATATCCGCATAGCGTCAGGCATCATGTTTGCCAGCCTGCTGGGGCTACTGGCCTTTCAGGCTTATTGGATATCTTCTGCCTACAATCAGAAAAAGACAGCCCTTGAATCAGAGATCAGAGAAGCCTTTTCGCGTGCGAATAATGGCCTGTTGATCAAGAAACTAGGCGACTTCAGTGGGGTAGATGTTCGAATAACTGCACAGGGAGATTTCTTCTCTTCAGACACCCTCTTTGTCAAAAAAGATTATTTCAGGTTTGGTGGCCATAGTACGGGTACGCGTTCTGCTACCATCATTCATGGAGATGGAAATGGCAGGTTTAATTTCGATACGCTACTAACAGATATCGAAGGTACTGTTCAAGAGGTTACTACCTCCATAGAGACTTCTGTTTTCATGAACGATGGAGACATCAGTGCCTCCGATTTTGAGTTTATGGATTCGTTGCTCCGGGTCTATTTGCTCCCCATCCGATTCGATAGCCAATATGAACTCAGCTTTGGCAACCTGGCCGAGGGAGAGTTTGAATTTACCAGCGGCTTGCACCATTTTTCTCCAGACGAAGAAAAGGTGAAATCACTGATTCAACCCATTTCCTTTGCTCAGGGTAGCAAGATGGCCCGTCTGGTTTTTCCTGAAAAGCAGCTCGTAAAGTCTTCCTTGTCCGATATAAGTCTCATTATTCTGGCTTCTGTGGTCATGCTGGGCCTGTTGGTCAGTGCATGGTATTACATCATCAGAAGCCTGCAGCGGCAGTATGAGCTCACTCAAATGAAGGATGACTTCATTAGCAATATGACTCATGAGCTGAAGACGCCTGTTACGGCCAGCTCTTTGGCCCTGGAGGTACTTTCTAAGAATGAAAAGGTGAGTGGCGACCAGGATTTGCAGGGGCTCTTAGGCGTAGCAAAATCAGAGCAGGAACGCATGCTGGCCATGATCGACAGTATTTTAGAAAGCACCACTGAAAACGGATTGGGTGAAGAAGATATGGAGGTACTGGACCTGGCTGAGGAGCTGGAAGCGGTTACCGAAACCATCCGTCTGAAGGTAACAGAAGCTGGCGGTCAACTGGAGGTAAAACTGCCCGGAAAGCCTCTCCTGGTGAGTGGCTCACAAGTACACTTGCAAAACGCCATGATCAACATTTTGGAGAATGCCATCAAATACTCTCCAGATTCCGTAGCTATAAATGTGGTTTTGAAGGAAGAAAATGAAATGGCCCAGCTCCAAATAAGTGACAAGGGTATGGGCATCAGTAAAGAGAATCAGAAAAGGATTTTTGAAAAGTTTTTCCGAGTATCCACAGGCAATGTACACACCATCAAAGGCTACGGCCTGGGTCTGAATTATACCCGTACCGTGATTGAGAAACTTGGAGGCGCCATAGAATTAGAAAGCGAGCCAGGTAGAGGCTCCACCTTCAACATAAAATTACCCCTGCACCATGTCAGCTAAAATTCTGTTTGCTGAAGACGATGCCAACATCGGCATGCTTACAAAGCAATTTCTGGAAGGGGAAGGCTTTGAGGTTTTCCTTTACAAAAATGGCAATGAGGTGATGGGAGCCTACCATCGCATGAAACCAGACCTGTGCTTGCTCGATGTTATGCTGCCTTATAAGGACGGCTTCGCTATTGGCAAGGAAATAAGGGCGGATAACAAAAAAGTGCCGATCATATTCATGACGGCCAAAAGCCAGCTCAAAGATGTGCTTGAAGGCTTTGAATCTGGCGCTAATGATTACATCAAAAAGCCCTTCAGCCTTGAAGAACTAAAGGCGAGGGTACGTTCTTTGCTTCGTTTTTCGGTGGAAGGCATGGAAGATACCAATGACCCCAACGAATTTGTTATTGGCTCCTACCGCTTTGTATACGATGAGCAACTACTCGTACACAATGGTGCTGAGCGACTGCTTTCGCCCAGAGAAGCAGATTTATTGAAAGAGCTTTGCCTCAACATTCAAAACACCATGGACAAAGCCAAGGCCCTAAGGAAAATATGGGGAGACGATACCTTTTACAATGGCCGCAGTATGGACGTTTACATCACGAAAATTAGGAAATACCTTAAAGAAGATGAGTCTGTAGAAATCCTCAACCTGAGAGGTGTGGGCTACAAGCTATTGGTAAAGAAATGATGAATGGAATTAATTCAACATTCAACATTTTTCATTAAACATTCCGTTGTCTAACGGCTTCATAAAGCGCAATAGAAGCGGCCACCCCTACATTCAATGACTGAATCTTGCCCTTGATAGGTAGCAGGCACATGTGGTCGGCCAGTCGCAGAAACTCGGGTGAAATACCATCTTCTTCAGAGCCCATCAAGAGGGCTACCGGATCTTTCAGGTCCTGATCGTACAGAGAATCGCTTCCTTTTTCGGTACAGGCTACTATCTGTATGCCATTCGCTTGAATCTCCTTCAGAGTTGCTTTCAGGTTGGGGCTGCGAAATACCGGCAGATAATGCAAAGCCCCTGCTGAGGTTTTAACCGCATCGCTATTAATCTGAGCACTGCCTTTGGCAGGCACTATGATGCCATGCGCCCCGGCACACTCTGCCGAGCGGGCTATGGCCCCGAAGTTTCGTACATCGGTCACCCTGTCTAGTACCAGGAGCAGAGGCGTTTCACCCTTCTCATAAGTACTGGAAATGATATGGTCCAGCGAGGAATAGGAGATGGCCGAAATAAAAGCAATCGTGCCCTGGTGGTTTTTGCGGGTTACACGGTTAAGTTTTTCTAAAGGTACGCGTGTTACTGGCAGCTGACGTTCACGGCAAAGGCTCAATAGTTCGCCCATGAGCTCGTTCTTTACATCTTTTTGAACCAACAGCTTTTCAATTTCTTTGCCAGCTTGTATGGCTTCTATGATGGCACGGGTGCCATAAATGTACTCTTCCTTCTTATTATGCTGCATTATTCGATAATTCGGCCACTACGCCAGCGGGTGACGGCATTCATCCAGCCATCGCGATATTTTTTGCCCCTGATGAGCTTGTAGATTCTGGTTCCAGCGGGCCCCTTCGATATGTCGAAAACAAACCTTACTCTGCCGCCAGTTTCCAGGGCGTACTCCCAAAGTTCGGTGGTTTCGTTGCGAAATACCCTGGAAGGGTCGCCATACACTTGAAAAACCATGCCCTGGTCGGTTTTCCAGCCTTCCATGCTGGTGCTGAAAAGGTGAGCAGACTTGCGAATGCGCCTGTAATAATATTTCACAAACTCCTGGGCAATGTTGGTGTTGCTGGAGATGGTTTCGAGCACAAAGTCTTCGAAGCTCGATTTAGGGTCATCGGCCGAAGCCATTTTGGCAAACTCCTGATTGGTGCTGATGTAAATCAAGGGCAGAATCATCTCCTTATAATCTTCAAAATAAGGGAAGAACGAGTCGGTGACCAGAATGCCACTTACCATGCTTTCGCTGGCATCAGCTGAAATTTCATAAAAACCAGGAGTGCTCAGGTTAAAAACTTCTCCCGGCAGCACGCCATACACGGTATCCATAAGGGCAGGGGCTTGAGTATTCCTGTCAGTGGCGTCAAAGGGGGGAATGGCCACGGGCTGAAAATTGGTTTTGCCCTGAATAGAAAAGCTTTTTGATTTACCGAATACATTTTTCAGGCGAAGATTGGTACCAGCATTTACATAATTTTGAAAATATGGTATGTCCTTATCTTCCTCAAAGATCAGGAAGGGTTGGTAATCATTGCTGGTATCTGATGTGAGTGAGATGTCTTTGTGGTACCTGCGGTTTCTCACCAGGTTGTCTATTTGAATGACCAGCAGGCTTTGCTCCCCACTTATTTCAAATTCAAAGGCATAGGTAAACTCCCTGAAACCATTGTCTATTACATGGCTGCTGTCCAGGGTTACAGCGCTGTTAATCAGTTTTTCACTAATGTAAGAGCCGCGCAGATCATAGCTAAGCTCATAGTCACTGATTTTGACCATGCCACTGTTCAGCCGAAAGCGCAGAAAGACCTTGTAGCGGTTGCCTTCACGGGCTACCTGCTCGTTAATGATAAATTCATGATCAGTCTTATACAGGTGACTGATCTCAGAAGACGACATGCGACTCTGGCCAAAAAGGCCCGTTCCTATGAGTAGGAGTATAAATAAGCTCAGTGTTCGCAACATAAACTCGAGTTTGACAGTATCAAATGTAATAAAATTGTCTTGTCTGGCCCACATAACTATGCGCGGTCAAATGACTAATTATTGACTATTTCGCTTAATTTTGGCCAAATTTCACGAATGGCTACCTATACAACGGAAATTGCATCAGATAAGATTGTTTCAGACAACCCGATCCACCAGCGGTTGCTGCAGGCTTATTACCTGGCCATGCCTTATATAAAGGGCGACTTGTTAGAGTTAGGCTGTGGTGAAGGCAGAGGAGTAGAGCTGCTCAGCCCTCTGGCCAGTAGCTACATGGCTTTGGACAAGATTGATGAAGTGATTCAAAGCCTGAAGAAGCAATACCCCGATGTTGATTTCAGGCAGGCTGTGTTTCCTCCCTTTGAGGGCCTGGCCGATAATAGTTTCGACTCTATCGTGTCGTTTCAGGTGATAGAGCATGTGAAAGAGGACGGTGATTTTTTGAAAGAGATTCACCGGGTGCTAAAACCGGGTGGTGTAGCTGTGCTCACAACTCCCAACATAAAGAAGACGCTGACCAGAAACCCCTGGCACATTCGTGAATACACTGCACCAGAACTCACCGGCCTGGCTTCCAAATACTTTGATCAGGTGGAAATGAAAGGCGTGGGAGGCAATGAGAAAGTTTGGGCCTACTATGAGGAAAACAAACGTTCAGTAGAGAAGATCACTCGTTTTGACATTTTCAACCTACAGTATCGCCTGCCTGCAGCACTGCTCAGGGTGCCTTATGACATTCTGAACAGGATGAACCGCAACAAGCTCAACGATGCCAATCAGGGGTTGGTGTCCGACATTAAGTACAGCGATTACCTGCTGGCAGAAAAAGCAGAAGAGGCCTTAGACCTCTTCCTTGTACTTCGTAAATAATATCGTTTTCAGGGCTTAGAAATTTCTCCTGTCCGGAGTTCTCAGACCGCGTTCCATGATCATGTTGCTGATGCTATCTCTCTCCGCAGTGTAACCGTACTGGTTGAAGACAGCTTCGAGGTATTGCAGTCCACTGCTATACTTTCTCAGTTCATTATCGATGCGCTCTTTTTTCATGTGATAGCCCACCATAGAATCAAACTCTTTGGCAATGTCCATACCCATTCTGACAGCCTTTTCAGTCTCGCCAATCTCCAGGTATGAGCTTACAAAACCCACAGATGAGATGTCCCAAGGAAGAGATACTCTTGGCAATACTTCCAGACCGTAATCCAATGTGCTTTTGGCGCGTAGGGTGTCGCCAGCTTCAATAAAGGCATCGGCCAGGGTAGTGAAGGTTGAGCGGTGATTTTGTGCAAAGCCTCTGTAATCTTCATTCAGGTTGGCATCTGGGTTGTCCATACCTCTGAACTGGAATTTTCCCAACATATTCTCATACATCACATCCAGGTTCACCATTTGGCGCATATAAGGAGGCCTTCTCACAGGCAACAGGCGGTAAGCCATGCCTTCATGCACCAGGTAGTCTTGCAGGTCAAAGTTGAGCGAGTTTACCGAGGTATAGTTGAAATAAACCGGGCGTTCCCAATTGTTCTGCGCTATCAGGTCCAGCATCATCATCTGACCTTTTTCAAGCACATTAGAACTCTCCTTCAATTGAAAATACATCCTATCCTGAATAAAGGGAGCAAGTCTGTCTGGTATGATGCCTTGCTGCATTACTTTGGCAGTGTCTACATCCAATGAGAAATACCTCGATGGAATGGTGTTGATGTCGCCACCTGAGCCCAGTTGACGCTTCAATTGAGGAATGCGTGCAAAGTCATCTTTGAGCAAGCCCATGTATTGCTTCAGGTCAATGGGTTTACCAGCATAAGGTTCCTGTGGTTGTATCAGCAGGTAGTCGTTGGTGCCTTGCCTGTAATTGTCGATCGTCAGGCTATAGTCAAAGCCCTCAGAGTCGTTCATCTTTAGTTGTGTCTGGTCTATGTACCAGTCGGTATTATAGTAACTCAGCACTACCACGCGCACATCGGTACGGAAACCTTCTACTTCCTGCACATACCATAAGGGGAAGGTGTCATTGTCACCCCCGGTAAAGAGGATGGCATTGGGTGCACAGGAGGCCAGGAAGTTTCGAGCAGAATCTACTGAGAAGTAGCGGTCTGAACGGTCATGATCATCCCAGTTTTCGCTAATAAGCAGAATAGGGCTTAACATGCCTATGGCAATAGAGGCGAAGCTAATTGTTCCTTTATTCCTAAACAGGTTGCCAATGGCCAGTACAGAAAAGCCAATCCAAAAGGCAAATACATAGTAAGAGCCTACATAGATATAGTCACGTTCTCGCGGCTCTATCGGTACCGAATTCAGGTAAACTACCAGTGCCACCCCAGTGAGCAGGAATAGCATAAAAGTGGCAGCAAAGCGTTTAGGGTCTTTATTGAATTGGAAGAAAAAGCCAATAAGGCCCAATAGTAGCGGTATGGCAAAATACTGGTTGCGCCCCTTGTTGTTTCGTATTACTTCAGGTACGTCTTTGTTACTTTCCAAGGGCCCTATCCAGTCGGCCATTTGTATGTCACTTTCACGTCCAACAAAGTTGAACATGAAGTAGCGCATGTACATGGTGCCTAGCTGATGGCCAAAGAAATAGGCCATGTCTTGCCCTCGGGTAGGTTTTCGACCCTGAGAGGCTCCGGTGAGTTGTTGATAACGTTGTACGTGGGCAGGCTGGGTGCTCCACATTCTTGGGAAGAGCGACTCCCATTCCGGGTCGTATTTAAGATCCGACTTATAATCTCCTACCTCATAACTGTCTTCAGCCTTGTAGTAAATTTTTGAACCCCTTGAGAATTCAGGCTGAGGGGCGTTGAAGTAGGGGCCATAAACCAATGGACGACTACCGTACTGCTCACGTTTTAGGTAAGAAGTAAAGGTGATGGCGTTTTCAGGATTGTTCTGATCAATTGGAGGGTTGGCAGCCGATCTGATTGGAATGATGCCATAACAGGCGTTTCCGATCAAAAGGAAAGTAATGCCCAGGGCCAGAGTATTCCATTCAATCAGCTCTTTCTTAGCCGTAATTCTAATGGCCAAAAAGAGGAGGAGAATCACAACAATGCCCATGAAAAGGGCGCCAGAATTGAAGGGCAGCCCAAAAGTATTTTTAAAGGTAATCTCCAGGCTCTGTGCAATAGATGGTAGGCCTTTGATTACAAAAGAATCTACAAATGCGATGAGTATCAGCGATGCAGTCAGAGCGATGACAACTCCCCAAAAGGTAGGCTCTTTGTATTTTTTGAAATAGTAAATAAGCGCCAAAGCGGGCACGGTAACCAGCCCTAGTAAGTGAACTCCACTAGACAGCCCGATCATATAGGCAATAAATATTAGCCACTTGTTGGCCTGACTCTCATCTCTCATCAGTTCCCATTTGAGCATGGCCCAGAAGACGATGGCGGTAAAGAAAGAAGACATGGCATACACTTCACCTTCCACTGCTGAAAACCAGAAAGAATCGCTAAAGGCGAATGTAAGTGCACCCACGGCACCAGCACCAATCAGCAAAATCTGCTGCATTTTGGTCTCTTCGCCCATTTTAGCGCCAATCAGTTTACGACCCAGCATCACGATGCTCCAGTACATAAACAAGATGGTAAAACCACTGGCTATGGCACTGGCCATGTTGACCCAGAAAGCTACCTGAGTAACATCTCCCAGGGCTAAAAAGGAGAATAAACGACCAACGAGCATGAAAAGGGGTGCGCCAGGAGGGTGCGAAACCTCGAGCTTATAGGCAATAGCAATGAACTCCCCACAATCCCAAAAACTGGCCGTCTGTTCGATGGTCATGATGTATACCACCATGGAGGTCAAAAAGATACCCCATCCGGACAGGTTATTTAACTTCTTAAAATCACTCATTCAGTCACTTTTAAAGGCGTGAAAATAGTAAAAAATAGGTTAGAGGAGGGTTAATTTTTATTAATAGGTGAAAAGCGGAATTCCCCACCTGCATATGGTTTTTGGCTTTTTTTACACTTATCCACTAAAAAAGAGCAAAGCTTGTAACCACGCAGTCCAAATTCTTGTCCCTCTACTTGTAAACGGCTATGTAAATCAAGAGCCACAAGAGGAAGAGCGGAACATAAGAGCTAAAGACAATGTAATTGGCGATTTTTTTCTTTTTACGAGCGGCAACATGTACCCCATAGGTCAAAATGATCCAATACAGGATTTCAAAAACATTGATGGCCATATTGGGGTACCAGTACTTTTTAGCCACCATTTCATGGTTAAAAAAGTTCATATAAGACAGGGGGTAAAAGGATTGTACGTCCCAGTAATTGGGATTGTTGTCAACGAAAAGAAACCAGAGAATCTTGATTACTTCAGGAACGAAAAAGACCATTTCGGCAATCATCACTATTTGCCAGCACTTTGTATAAGTGACTTTGTAGCCCCAAAGGAAGCTGCCCACCCATATGGCGAAAGCAATGAGGGTAAACTTCCAGGCAAATACAATGGGGATGGTCAGGAACTGGATGCCGGCCTCTATGTTGAATACGGCCAGTTGAGACATGTCCATGAAGCGAAAGGCTGCTATTTCATCAATGATGAGGTTCTTTTTTGCATAAAGCAGTGCAAACTTCACCAGGCAAATGATCACGAAGAGTATGATCTTGTTGATGGAGAACGCTGATTTAGCCTGAAGTTCAAGTGGTGTGTAGTCCCTTGGCATGAATTATGATTTCAAACAAAATTAAAACTATCTGTACACCGAATTAAGAAAATAGCGTAAGCGTACTAATGATGACGTGTATGGTCTTACTTTTGTGTCAGTAAATTAAACCTGGAATCGGCCATAGGCGTACTATTTCAGGAGAAAAGTGCCCTTTAATGAAGAGAAAGATTTTTATTGTGATGTTGGTGGGCCTGCTTAGTTCAGGTCAGGTGCTATGGGGTTTTACCCAAAAAGACAGTACTAAGTATCTACTCAATGATTTTGCCTTGCAGTTGGAGATCACCGATGCGGTAGATCATATGTACAACTTCAATTTTCATAAGGCTGAAGTTGAGTTCAATTGGCTAAAATACAATCACCCGAATCACCCGCTGCCTTACTTCCTGTATGGTATCAGTACCTGGTGGCAAATGATGCCCAACCTGGACAAAGAGAGTCCTTTGGGTGATGAGTTTCTGGCCTATATGGACAGTTCAATCGTAATGGCAAAGGCCATGCTCAAAAAACAGAAGGGCAACATTGAAGCTGAGTTTTTCCTGGCAGGTGCATATGGCTTCAAAGGCAGATACCACTCTGAAAAGCACAATTGGGGCAAAGCAGCAGGTGCAGGCCGGCAGGCGCTCAAATACCTTAAGCTGTCGAGAGGCGATGAGACTTTTAGTCCGGAAATTCAATTTGGCGATGCCCTGTTCAATTACTACTCTATCTGGATCAGGGAGAATTACCCCATGCTCAAACCTATACTCATGTTTTTCCCGAAGGGAGATAAAGAGCTGGGCATAAAACAGATGGAAGATGTGGCCGCCAATGCTTTTTATACCCGAGTAGAGGCCATTTATTTTCTTATGCGCATCAAAGCATTTGAACAAAAAGACATCAAAGAAGCACTTAGACTGGCTACCTATGTGCACACTCAGTACCCCAACAATCCTTACTTCCATCGCTTCTATACACGCATGCTCTATACATCAGGGCAGCATGTAAAAACTGCCGAAGAATCGCACCGTATTCTGCAAAGGCTAGACAGCGGTATGTTGGGTTATGAAGAGGTGAGTGCTCGTTATGCTACCTTCTACCTGGCTCATATCAACAAAACCCGGGGCAACTGGAAAGAAGCGGAATCGCTCTATTTAAAAACCCTGGAGTACTCTAAAGACCTGGAGATGGAAGAGTCAGGTTATGCCATTTATGCAGCCATGCATCTGGCACAGTATTATGTGGCCGAAAAACGCTATGCAGAAGCCAGCCCCCTGCTGGAATTGGTGAGAGATAACACCAAAAGGCGCAATGCGAATAACAAGAAAGCCAAGGCTTTACAAAAGCAAATAAAACGAAACAGAAAACGGAAATGAACGTTTATCTGAACGGCTTGCTTAATAAAATTTAATTATTTTACCTTTGTGCCGAATATTATTCTGTAAACGTTAATCAATGAGCGCTACTCCTAAACTTGATAAAATTGACCGTATGATCCTGGATATCCTACAGTCAAACGCCAAGATCACCAATGCCCAGCTCAGCAAAGAAATAGGGCTGTCTCCTGCCCCAACGCTGGAGCGGGTGAAGAAACTTGAACAATCGGGCATCATCAAAAGCTACCACGCCAAACTCGATACCGACAAGATTGGCTTGGGCGTAAGTACCTTTGTTTATGTTACCCTCAAAGGGCACAACAAGGTCAATATTGATATCTTCCTCAAAGAGATTCACAAAATTGACGAGATCATTGAGTGCCACCACATTACTGGCTCAGGCGACTTTATACTCAGGGTCATAGCAGAAGACATTGCGTCTTACCAAAAACTGATGCTTGAAAAAGTGAGTGACATCGCTGTGGTCGACAACTTGCAGTCTATGGTCATCCTGTCTACATTTAAAGACAGTAAAGTATTACCCATTCCTTAATCCCGATTCCGGGTCGTATGGACAAAGAGAAAAAGCAGATTCTGGACAGCGGCCAGATCCGTCAGAAGATCAAGCGGATGGCCTATGAGATATATGAACAAAACCACACTGTTCAGCAGATCGTCATTGCCGGTATCGACAATATGGGTTATAAGTTGTCGGAACTGATTGCTTCCGAACTCGAAAAAATTAGCGATATTCGCGTCAGCCTCGTCAGAATTGACATAGATAAAGAAGCCACCAGCCAACCTCAGGTGGAGTTTTCAGGAGTTCCTGAATTAGCAGATTTCACCCTGATCATTGTAGATGACGTATTGAATTCCGGTAGGACGATGATTCACGCCATGGACCCATTTCTGAAAATGAATGTTAGAAAGGTTCAAACGGCTGTTTTAGTAAACCGAAGCCATAAGCGTTTCCCTATTGCAGTGGACTACAAAGGATTAGAGTTGGCCACAACCCTGCAAGAACACATAGAAGTACAGCTAAATGAGCATGACTTTTCAGCTTATTTGTACTAACTTTTGTAGGACAACTTTAATTATTAATACTAATATGGATTTTGATTTAAATCAGCTCTGGGCAGATAACCAGAGCGCAATTATTGCAGGTGCGCTGAACGTACTCTATGCCATTGTCATTTTGATGATTGGTATGGCGGTGATCAGGAAAGTGGTAAATGTTTTCCGCAATGTGTTGAGGAAAAGAGGGGTAGACGAGACGTTATTGCCTACTTTATTGGGGATAACCCGAGCGATGCTCGTAGTAGTACTGCTCATTGCTGTAACACAAACGGTAGGTATTGATACCACAGGCCTGGTAGCTATTTTAGGTGCGGCCGGTCTGGCTATCGGACTCGCCTTGCAAGGCAGTCTTGCCAACTTTGCTGGCGGTATATTGATTTTGGTGCTCAAGCCATTTAAAAATGGCGATGTTATCAATGTCAATGGAGAAACCGGTTCTGTACAGGCCATTTCTGTTGTGACCACCACCATGAAAACACCTGATAACCGGGTAATCTACATGGGGAACGGTTCGGTTGCTGGCGCTACCATTATTAACTTTACCCAAGAGGAAGACAGACGACTCGACCTTGTTTTCGGCATAGGATACGAAGACGATTTTGATAAAGCCAAAGAGATTATTCTGAAGATTGCAGCCGATGACGACCGCATTTTCAGCGATCCGGAGCCATTTGCCAGAGTAGGCAACCTGGGCGATAGCAGTGTAGACATTACTACCAGACTTTGGCTGAAAGGCTCAGATTATTGGGCCGTAAATTTTGACATGATTGAAAAAGTGAAGAAGGCATTTGACGGTGCAGGTATCTCAATACCTTATCCTCAAAGAGATATTCATGTCTTTAATGAAAAGTAACCAGTAGATAACCACAAATACTTCACAACCGAAGGGGTAGGCGCAAGCTTACCCCTTTAATTTTGCCCTTTTGCTTCTTAATCATGGGTTATGCAAGGTGCTGCGTTTCCCGAACTTTACTTAAATTCGCAATCCCGAAATTAAAAGGAGCATCTTTTTGTTGAGATAATCTAGCATAAACCACAGGCCCATGTCCATTCATAAGTCAGACATCAAGAAGGTAACTACCCACCAGCTGCAAGCCATGAAAGAGCGAGGCGAAAAAATAGCCATGCTTACGGCCTATGATTTTTCTATGGCCAGTCTGATAGACGCAGCTGGGGTAGATATTATACTTGTGGGCGACTCGGCCTCCAATGTCATGGCAGGCCATGAAACTACCTTACCCATTACCCTGGATCAGATGATCTACCATGCCAGCTCGGTCATCAGAGCAACTAGCCGTGCTTTTGTGGTGGTAGACATTCCTTTTGGTTCATACCAGGGCAATAGCTCAGAAGCCTTACGTTCGGCCATCCGTATTATGAAAGAGTCTGGCGCGCACAGTGTGAAGATGGAAGGTGGTGCAGAAATTAAAGAATCAGTAATGCGTGTGCTCAGTGCCGGAGTTCCGGTGATGGGGCACCTGGGCTTAACTCCTCAGTCCATCTATAAATTTGGCACCTATAGTGTAAGGGCCAAAGAAGACGATGAGGCAGATAAACTGGTGGAGGATGCGAAAATACTGGAAGAGTGTGGTTGCTATGCCATCGTATTGGAAAAGATACCCGCCAGCCTGGCAAAACGTGTGGCAGAAACCGTAAAGATACCTGTAATCGGGATAGGTGCCGGCCCAAATGTAGACGGTCAGGTACTGGTAATGCACGACATGCTGGGCATAACCAAAGAGTTTAAACCACGGTTTTTAAGGCAATATGCCGATGTGGGAACCACCATCACCAATGCCGTGGGTGCCTACATCAATGACGTGAAGAGTGTAGACTTTCCCAGCGACAAAGAAAGTTACTAACCATAGGTGGCTAAGCTGGTTTAGAGACCGTAAAAAAGCCGATTTACCGAAATTAATAGCCACAATAATTTGTTACCTTAGCGCAGCTTTTTTCAATCCGGTTTATGCAATAGAGATCGTGATGAAGGCGTAAATCGCAAAGAATCAGGAAGTTCGGCTTCGAAAGCATAGCCTCGCTATGGTTAGAAGACTAACGAAGCAGAGCGACTGATTCAAAGTGAGTTACGACTGGAATAGGTAGTCTATAGCATTATCCGGGTTCAAGCGCTTTTTAATAGAATAATGAATCCGAAATGAGCGAACAAAAAATAACTATAAACAACGGGGTATTGAATGTCCCCGATCATCCAACCGTTCCTTTTATTGAAGGAGATGGCATTGGTGTAGACATTTGGCCTGCTTCAAAACTTGTGTTTGATGCAGCAGTAGAGAAGGCATATGGTGGATCAAAATCCATTGTATGGAAAGAAGTTTTGGCAGGAGAGAAAGCCTTCAATGCCACCGGAGAGTGGATGCCACAGGCAACTCTTGACGCATTTAACGAATACCTTGTGGGTATCAAAGGCCCCTTGACCACACCTGTAGGTGGTGGCATCCGTTCACTGAACGTAATGTTGCGCCAGGTGCTCGATCTGTATTCTTGTGTAAGGCCGGTACGTTGGTTTGAAGGGACCCCTTCACCTGTAAAAGAGCCCGGTAAATGCGATATGGTGATCTTCCGTGAAAACACTGAAGACATTTACGCAGGCATCGAATTTGAACAAGGCACCGAAGACAATGAGAAATTCGGAGCTCTGCTCAAAGAAGCCTTCCCTGAAAGATTTAAGAAAGTAAGATTCCCTGATACTGCTGGTTATGGCATCAAGCCTGTTTCTGAAGAAGGAACACACCGTATCGTAAGAGCAGCCATCGATTTTGCCTTTGCTCAGAAGCGTGACTCAGTCACCCTGGTACACAAGGGTAACATCATGAAATTTACCGAAGGTGCTTTTAAGAGCTGGGGATATGAGCTGGCTAAAAATGAATATGGTGCCGAAGACTATCAAGGCGGCCCATGGCAAATAATTGAGAAAGACGGTCATAAAGTGATCATCAAAGATGTGATTGCCGATGCTTTCTTGCAGCAGATTCTGTTGCGTCCGGCTGAGTACTCAGTAATTGCCACACTGAACCTGAATGGTGACTATGTTTCTGATGCCCTGGCTGCCATGGTAGGTGGTATTGGCATTGCTCCGGGAGCGAACATTAACTATTCTACAGGTAATGCCATTTTCGAAGCTACTCACGGTACAGCGCCTAAGTATGCAGGTCAGGACAAAGTGAACCCTGGTTCAGTAATCCTTTCCGGTGCCATGATGCTCGAACATTTTGGTTGGCAAGAAGCAGCTGACCTGATCTACAAAGGTCTGGAAGCAGCCATCGCTTCTAAACGCGTTACTTACGACTTTGATCGCCTAATGGATGATGCCACTTTACTCAAGTGCTCCGAGTTTGGCGAAGAAATCGTCAAGAATATGTAAACAAAAAGCCCCGCAAGGGGCTTTTCTTTTATATATCCCTTTCTAATTCTATGGACGGCTTTTTACCATTTTTCCCCTTAAAACTCGTAGCCTTTCCGGGAGAGCCGTTGAACCTGCACATATTCGAGCCCCGCTATAAAGAGCTCATCAACGAATGCATTGATGAGGACAAGACCTTTGGTATTCCTGTTTTTCACCAGGATAAGATACTTGATTTTGGTACTGAAATGCGAGTGACCGGCCTTGTGAGGACTTACCCCACTGGTGAAATGGACATCAATACTGAAGGCGTGAGGGCCTTTAAGGTCAATAGCTTCGAAAATCAAGTGGAAGGCAAGCTCTATTCTGGTGGTGCGGTAACATTTCTTCCCAATGAAATGAATAGCACTGAGGAGCAATTTGAGCAGTTGAAGCAGCTGGCGGGCAAGCTGGTAGAGCTCATTCAAATGGACGAGAAGCTGGATGTACAACAGGTGGAACATTCATTTGAATTAGCTCATAAAATGGGCTTATCTTTAGAGCAAGAATACGACCTGCTTCAATTGACCAGTGAGTATGAGCGCCAGGAGTACATGATCAACCACCTGGAAGTTGCCCTACCCCTTGTCAGAGAAATGGAGCTGGCCAGGGAAAGGATCAAGATGAACGGGCACTTCCGTCATCTCGACCCGCTTACGTTTTAAATATGATCCAACCGCAGCTTTCAGAGTTTGCTACCATTCTCATCTTTATTTTCGGAGGCCTTAGCTTTGCCGTCATAGGTTTATTGGCTGCCAAACTGTTGCGACCCGATAGGCCCAATTATGAGAAACTCAGCACCTATGAGTCAGGTGAAGATACCGTAGGCAGTGCCTGGGGGCAGTTCAATATCAAATTCTACATCATCGCCCTCATCTTTCTCCTGTTTGAGGTAGAGATACTGTATCTGTTTCCCTGGGGCGTGATTTTCGGAGATAAAGAACTCATTGAAGCCACCGACTGGGCCTGGGCAAGATTTGCTCTTACCGAGATGTTCATCTTCATCATTATATTGGCTTTAGGGCTGGTGTATGCCTGGAGAAAGGGCTTTTTAGATTGGGTGAAACCCGTGCCTAAAAACAGCCATTTTGAATCGAAAATACCGGCTCAGGCCTATAAACACTTAAAAGACTAATGGGGCTGCTCGATCAGAAACTGGCCCAGGGGGGCATCGTTATTTCCAAGTTGGAAGACCTGATTAACTGGGCCCGCCTATCGTCTATGTGGCCCATGGGCTTCGGTACGGCTTGCTGTGCCATTGAGTTTATGAGCGCCCAGGCTACTCCCTATGATCTCGATCGTTTCGGCATTGTACCAAGGGCCAGCCCCAGGCAGTCGGACGTGATGATTGTGGCAGGCACGGTCACCTTTAAAATGGCCGACCGTGTGCGCAGGTTGTACGAGCAAATGGCCGAACCTCGCTATGTCATTTCAATGGGCTCCTGCTCCAATGTAGGTGGTCCGTATTGGGAACATGGCTATCATGTGGTAAAAGGAGTCGACCGCATCATTCCGGTGGATATTTATGTGCCCGGCTGTCCACCTAGGCCAGAGGCTCTGATTGGTGGTTTAATCAAGCTACAAGAGAAGATCAGAGGAGAAAGCATTGTGGCTCCCAGAGCTCTGGAGAAAATGTTGGAGGACGAAGCATGACCTTTGAAGAGCTAACCACGCATATTGAAAACCTTTTAGGTGCTGAGGCCATTCTCAGAATAGATGAGCAATGTACGCCAGGAGCCATCGAATTGGCACCCACAGACTTGCTAAAGCATATGGAAGTGCTGCATGCCGATGAGCAATTGTACTTCGATCAGCTATCGTGCATCACCGGCCTGGACAATGGCCCAGAAGCCAACAGCATGGAGATTATTTACCAATTGTACTCCATCCCTTTCAATCATCACCTGACCATAAAAGTGAAGCTGGACCGGGAAGCACCTGTGGTTTCTTCGCTCTCTTCCGTTTGGAAAACAGCCGATTGGCACGAAAGAGAGGCCTACGATCTGCTAGGTATTCACTTTGAAGGACATCCTGATTTGAGGAGAATTTTGCTGCCTGCCGATTGGGAAGGGCATCCATTAAGAAAAGATTACAAGCACCAGGAATATTACCGAGGGGTAAAAGTAGCGTACTAAATGGCCGATACTGTACAATACATATTTGATCGCAAGAACCTGAACCAGTCGGAACCCCAGAAGTACCGGGAGGAAGACCTGCGCAGGGAGGAGATGATCATCAACATTGGGCCGCAACACCCCTCTACGCATGGTGTACTGCGCCTGGAAGTGGTGGCCAGTGGCGAAGAGGTGGTAGATGTAATTCCGCACCTGGGCTACCTGCACCGCTGCTTCGAGAAGCATGCAGAAAGCCTGCCTTTCAACCAGTCGCTGCCCTTTGTAGATCGCATGGACTATCTGGCTGCTATGAACTCTGAGCACGCCTTCGCCATGGGCGTGGAGCGCATGTTGGGTATTGAAGATAAGATCCCCAAGCGGGTAGAATACATTCGCGTACTGGTGGCCGAACTCAATCGTCTGGCCTCGCACTTTGTAGCCCTCGGTAGTTATGGAATGGACATTGGTGCCGTTACCTCCTTCTTTTGGATGGTGCGTGACCGTGAGCACATTCTAAGACTGCTTGAATGGGTCTCTGGGGCGCGCATGCTCTACAACTACATTTGGGTAGGTGGTTTGTTTTACGACCTACCTGTGGGCTTTGAAGGGCGCTGCAAAGAGTTTGTGGATTACCTCAAACCCAAGCTCTCCGAGTTTGAAAAGGTAGTAATAGAGAATAAGATTTTCGTGGACCGTACCGCCAATGTAGGTGTGCTACCTCTCGACCTGGCCATCAACTACGGCATTACGGGGCCCATGCTGCGGGGTTCTGGGCTTAAGTATGACATTCGCAGGGCCGATGGTTACTCAGTTTATCCTGAACTCGATTTTGAGGTACCGGTAGGCAAAGGGGAGATGGGCACTACAGGCGATTGCTGGGACCGCACCTGGGTACGTGTGCGCGAATGCTACGAGTCCATCCGCATTATAGAGCAGGCGCTTGTACAGCTCACCGGAGACCATAAGCGCACGCGTGACTTCGACCCAAGGGCCATGGTGCCTAAAAAGATCAGGCCCAAGGCCCAAGACCTCTATGTAAGGGCAGAAAACCCCAAAGGAGAAACTGGTTTCTTCTTCCGTGCCGATGGCCGATCAGACATCCCGTTCCGTTGCAAAGCACGAGGTGCCAGTTTTACCAACCTTTCCATCATTAGCGAGATAGCGCGCGGTGGCCTCATTGCCGACCTGATTGCGATCTTTGGTTCTATTGATATCGTATTGGGGGAAGTGGATCGGTAGTACCCGTTCTGCGAGCGAAGCGCGGCAGTCTGTTTAAGACTTATTGTTACCATTCATGGATAATTGCTCAATGACGACAAGGAGATTGCTTAATCCCGTATCCTCGAAATGACTTAATTTCAATTCCTGATTTCCTGATAACTAATAACTGATGCCTGTCTAAGGTAGTGCCTTGATATTATTCTCACGGATAAAAGCCCTGCCATCTCTCCAGCGGATCTCCACCCAAATGTCTTGCTGGTCTACAATCTCTACTTTATGGCCTTCTCCTACTACTTCTACCAGGTCGGCACCGGCAGAGGGACCAGACATGAGGTAGCTGTTAGACCCGGAAATAATGCCTTGCGTTTTCATGCCCGAGAAATTGGTGAGATAGAGTGCTGCAATCATCACGAAGACCAGGGCAAAGCCCAGGCTGGGTGCAGGCTTACCGTGCTTTTTCTTTTGTCGGAAGATAATGGATACTACCAGCAGGCCCAGGGCTGAAAAAAGCGCCACCAGTAAAAACCGATATTCATTGTAAACTTTCAGGGCATAATCGAGGTTGCTGGCCTCATAACCTTCCAGCCCGCGGGTGAGGGCCAGGTCTTGCATTTTGGTCAAGGCTTTGGTGTCTGAAGTAAGGCTGTAATAACTGTTTAAATAGTAAAGTGCCTCGCCAAAATTTTCTAGTCCCTCGTTGATGTATGCCATCTTCAGTAGCATGGCCGGAGTTGTCTTGCCTGTGCTTTCGATAATGTCTTCATACTCAGAAAGCGATTCAGTGTACTTCTGAGTTACGAAAAGAGAATCAGCCTCAATTAATTTTTCCTTAACGTCTTGACTTTTAGCTACTTGTGAACTAGTCAAAAAGAGAATGAAAATGTATTTAAGAATTTTAGAAAACTGTTTTTGCATTTTAATTTTTGCCTCTTACCTTTGCAGTCCGAATTAAAGAAAACGACTTTAATTCACCAAAGAAAACTTGATGATCCGGTAGCTCAGCTGGTAGAGCATCTCCCTTTTAAGGAGAGGGTCCTGGGTTCGAGCCCCAGCCGGATCACATTCTTTAACCTCGGCAATTTGTCGGGGTTTTTTTATGCCCTTTCTCCAGTGAACTCGCGAAGATAGGAAGCCTCTCTGGCTTTGGGTCACCATTCACATTATTTAACAATATTCCACAGCCTTTGTGAAAAGCAAAAGCGTCTGTCGGGTTTGGCATTGAGTGGCAAAACGAAGTGTCAGGTAGCCAGGCTTTCCTACCATTCCTACCACCACGGTTTATGCTGGTTTAGCTAATTCACCATTTAACAAAGCCTCAGCATTTTACTAAACAATCCATTGCAACGAGTAGTCATAAGGGGGTTCTAAAGTAAAAATGATGAATTCCATCAAAAAGCGTTTTTTGTTGTTGACCGCTATCGGTTGTTTGTTCAGTGTTTCCATGAGTTGGGCACAAAGGCCAACAGGTCCTCCACCCGGTGTAAAGTCTGGTGCCTCTCAAAAGGTTGGCTACGGAAAGTTTAGTGGCGTGGTGAAGGATGAGCAAGGTGGAGTGGTGCCCTATGCCACCATCAAAGTGCTCTCAGGCGAGGATAAAAAGCTGGTGGACGGAGCCATTGCCGGAGAGGATGGCAAATGGGTGATTCGAAATGTACCTGAAGGAGAATTCAGAGTTTCAGTTTCTTTTATTAGTTATGAAACAAAGGAATTTGGGCCTTTCAAAGTTACCGGCAAGGGCGAAAATTATAACCTGGGAACCATTAGTTTAAATCCATCAGCTACAGAGCTGGACCAAGTGGTTGTCGAAGGTCAAAAAGAGTTGATTGAGGACAGAGTAGACAGGATTGTCTACAATGCAGAGCAAGACCTGACCACAGCGGGAGGCGATGCCTCTGATGTATTGAGGAGGGTTCCGCTGCTTACGGTTGACCCTGATGGTAATGTCGCACTTCGAGGCAGTAGTAATATCACTGTATTGATCAATGGCAAGCCTTCTACCATCACTACCGGAAACCTTGCAGATGCCTTAAAGCAAATTCCGGCTGACGAAATTAAGTCAGTAGAGGTAATTACTTCGCCATCTGCGCGCTACGATGCAGAAGGCACCGGTGGTATCATCAACATCATCACCAAGAAAAACAACCTACAGGGTGGTACCCTATCATTGAACACAGGAGTAGGCTTTAGAGGCTCAAACCTTGGTGTAAACGCGGGGTATCGTACCGGAAAGCTAGGCTTGTCACTAGGGGGTAATGGCTTTGCGGGCTACAACATTCTTGGTTCATCATTGAACGAACAAATAGCGAGAGATGCATCTGGAAATGTACTATCACGCTCCAATCAGTTTGGTGAGTCGCGAAGTTCAAGGATTTCAGGCGGCTATGTTTTTGGATGGGATTACACTTTTAACAAATATAATTTCATTGGTGGAGATGTGAATTATCGGATTTTCGACTCCAGAAACGATCAAAACGCCAGGCTGACGGAGATTACCAATGCTACCACTACCAGATCATTGATAGAAGATGTTTTTACGCTGAACAATTCCAATAGCGTTGATGTCAGTTTCAACTACATCCGATCCTTCGAAAAGGAAGGCAGAGAACTCAGTTTGATTTCACTCTACAGTCAAGACAATCGAAACAATGATTTTACGCTTGATAATTTGGATGAAATGAACCCGGTGGGTACGAAGAACGAGAATAGAAGTATCAATAAAGAGTACACTGTTCAATTGGACTATGTTGAGCCTATCGGGAAAAAAGTGAAGTTCGAGACAGGGCTAAAGAACATCTCCAGAACGGTAACGAGCGATTTTCAACTTTTCAGAAGACAAGACACAGGCGATTATATTCCTTTGCAAGGGGCAAGCGTGAACAATTCGTTTGAATATATTCAGAACGTCTCAGCAGGTTTTGTTTCTGCTCTTGCTGAATTGCCCTCTAGTTACACTTTGCAAGCTGGCGTACGCTATGAGTACACTACAATTCGAGCTAATTTCTCAGGCCAGGAAGATCTTGATATCTCAGATTATGGAACAGTGGTGCCAAGTGTCAACATGTCTAAACGGCTCAAAAACAATGTGACGCTCAAGTTTGGATACTCTCGAAGGATTGCCCGGCCAAGTCTTCGTTTTTTGAACCCCAATATTAATGCCGCCAACCCTTTGAATATTTCTCAGGGTAACCCAGACTTACTTCCGGAAAATACAGATCAGGTTGAATTTTCCATCAGTAAATTCCAGCGTGCCACCTCATTGAGCGTTTCATTCTTTGCCAGATCTACCAACGGAAGTATACAGTCGGTAAGGGAGCCTTTGGGTCAGGATACGATCTTTACAAGTTTTCAAAACATTGGAGAGGCCGATGCCTATGGCATGAATGCTTTTGGTAGCATCAGAAAAGGAAAATTGTCATTGAGCGGTGGCTTCGATACCTATTATAGTGTATTGACCAACAACATCGATAATCTACTATTTAATGCTCAAAACGAAGGTTTTGTATTCAATACAAGACTTTTTGGAAGTTATGAATTGAATGATCGCTGGGCGCTGCAAGGCTTTGGTTTTTACAGGGGCTCAAGGGTTGAACTTCAAGGATCTTCCAACCCTTTCTACATCTATACATTGAGCCTTAACTACAAATTCAAAAATGACAAAGGAAGTATCGGCTTCGGTGCTAATAACTTCCTGGCTCGCAGTAGTTTCCTTGATTTTGAAGTGGATACCCCATTGGTCACTCAGCGCGGTACCAGGGAATTACAGCTTTCGAACTTTAAAATCAACTTCAGTTACCGAATAGGGAAACTCACGCAACGTCCTTCTAAGAAATTAAAGAGGGTTAAAAATGATGATCTGAAGAGTGGTGGAGATAACAATGACGGAAACGGAAATGGGAACGGGAATTGATTCCTTTTGCTAAAGGGTGGTTTTCACGGCTCTAAAGCCTGTCTTTTTCATATTAACTTATACCTTTCGGAGTGAATATGATTTGTCATGCAATTTGGAAAAGTAGAGAGACCGGACCTGATTGATTTTACCTTGCCCGATGATCATCATGGTACCGAGGCCATTTTGAGGGAGTCGGGCTACCAGGGGAAACCACAGGTGTATGTGGGGTGCTCTAAATGGACCCGTGCCGATCTGGAAGGGTTTTATCCGAAAAGTGCCAAAGATGAATTGGCCTATTACGCTACTCAGTTCAATAGTATAGAGTTTAACGCCAGTTTTTATAACCTCTACCCAGCGGAACGCTACCAGCAGTGGAAAGACAAAACGCCTAAAGATTTCAGGTTTTTTCCGAAGGTGAATCAAATGATCAGTCATGTGAAACGCCTGCGCAATGCCGATCAATCTACCGATGCAATGATTCAAGGCATGTTGGGCCTGGAAGAAAAGCTGGGTATGATGTTTTTACAATTGCATGAAAACTTTAGCCCACGAGATGCAGAATGGCTCGAAAATTACCTGGATAGCTGGCCCGAGGGCATTCCCTTAGCTGTAGAGGTGCGCCATACCGACTGGCTCAATAACGAATACCATTCAGATCGGTATTATGAGATATTGGAAGAGCGTGAGATAGCCACCATCATTACCGATACAGCGGGCAGGCGAGATCTGGTGCACATGCGCCTGACCACGCCCACTGTGTTTGTGCGCTTTGTCAGTGCCTATCATGATTGCGACTATGAGCGCCTTGACGAATGGTTTGAGCGGCTACAGGTATGGACCCAAATGGGCATTGAAAACATCTACTTTTTCATACATCAAGACCTGGAAGAAACCACTCCGCTGCTGTCTGAGTACTTTGTAAAGCGTCTGAATGAAGAACTCGGCTATAATTTACCAGTGCCCGGCAGACCTAGGAGACAGGAACAGGCTTCTCTCTTTTAGATTTTCAATGCCATTCAGTTAAGAGGTTGATTGCTGACACTTTAACTGCGCCCCTCCCTAAAGGGTGGCTATATGAAAGTTTACTACTCCCATGAGGGAATTGAAGGGCGGAAAACGTTAACTGTAAATGGCATTGAATGCTTTTTATCAATTTCGCTTTCATTTATTACCCAGCTACCCATACGCAACAGGTTCTTTTTAAACCGCTATTCATTACGATTATAATCCTCGGCCTTGATTCAGCCCATTTAGGACGCTTCAAAATCAGTTATTAGTTCTACAATTAGGAAATTAATAATTCAAACTCTACATTTAGGAAACTAATAATTGAACTGACTATGAAAGGCACTTACCTGGGGGAGTTTGAAGAGATCGTTTTATTAACCATTGGCGTCTTGCAAAAGGAAGCTTATGGGGTGGCCATCAAACTGGAAATAGAAAATCGTACCCAGCGCAAACCGAGTATTGGTGCTTTGCATTCAGCCCTCAGCAGGCTGGAAGACAAAGGCTTTATCGAATCACATGAAGGTGGTGCCACGCAGTCGCGAGGGGGCAGGCGCAAGCGTTTCTACAACATTACCGCTGAAGGTAAGCGAACGCTGATCAAAGCCAATCAGCTTCGCAACGAGCTGTTCGATCTCATTCCCAATCTTTCTTTCAAGGCAGTTTAATGAGTGGATCACGGTCAAATCCACCTCGCTGGCCTGAGCGCATGCTCAGCTGGTTTTGTGCTGAAGAGCATCAAGACATCCTGTTGGGTGATCTGGAAGAACTATATGAATACAGGTCGAGCAAAATGAGTCGGTCCAAAGCCAACTTGTTTTACATCAAAGATGCCTTTGATATGCTCAGGCCTTTCGCTTTGAAAAAGAGAAGAACACAAGTCAAAAACAATCATATCGCCATGTACAAAAATTATTTCAAAATATCCTTTCGCAATATGCTCAGGCACAAAGCCTATGCGGGCATTAACATTGCAGGGCTTTCAGTGGGTATGGGCTGCTTTATGCTCATCTTTCTGTATGTGCAAGATGAGCTCAGCTATGACCGCCATCATGAGCATGCCGATGATGTATACAGAGTGGTGGTCAATGACTACAATGGCAATGGTGAAGTCAGTAGAGTTTTCACTTATGCTTCTCCCATGCATGGCTCTACCTTGCGGTCAGATTACCCACAAGTGATTACTTCGGTGAGGTTCAATCCCTGGTATTTCCCCATCATCAAATATGCCGACAAGCAGTTTGAAGAAAGCTATTTCAACTATGTGGAGCCCACCATTTTCGATGTCTTCAGCTTTGAATTTGTAGAAGGCAATACCGATGCATTGAATGAGCCGAATGCACTTATGATAACTGAGTCGACCGCCAAAAAGTACTTTGGCGATGAGTCTGCCTTTGGCAAAACGCTGGAGGTGGTGAATAGGGGAGAAAGCAAAGACTTTAAGATCACTGCTGTGGTCAAAGACTTCCCTGAACAATCGCACATGAGCTACGACTTTATGGCTTCATGGATCACCTACGAAATTGATGCTGACCCCAGGGGCATCAACGACTACTATGGCAACTACAATTACCCCACTTATGTGCGCATGGCTCCAGGTGCTGATATAGCGCAACTAAAGGCTCAGATGCCAGCCATGCTGGACAAAAATATCCCCGACATACAAGGTGCAAAGGCCAGTACCCGAATTGGTCTGGATTTTCAAAAACTCACTCAAATTCATCTCAATGCTTCTGCCGGGTCGGGCGGAACCAGCAATGCCTATTATGTCTACTTGTTTGGTGCCATAGGCGTGTTGGTATTGGTGATTGCCTGTATCAATTATATGAACCTGTCTACTGCCAAATATGCCATGAGGCTAAAGGAAGTGGGCGTTAGAAAGGTACTGGGGGCCAGAAAGGGCAACATCTCCCGTCAGTTTCTGGTAGAGTCCATGTCCTATGCATTGATTGCACTTTTACTGGGCTATGGACTGTCCGCACTTGCCTTGGGTTGGGTGAATAGATTTGCCGAAAAAAGCCTGAGTTTGAACCCCACGGATAACCCCATGCTGCTATTATTTGTGACACTTGTAGCATTAGTAGTTGGCGTCCTGGCGGGGAGTTACCCTGCCACATTTATGGCACGTTTTCAGACCGTGGCCGCTTTGAAAGGTGGGCGTACCAAAGTAAAAGGCAGAGCTGGGTTCCGTACAGGCCTTGTAGTTTTCCAATTTGCCATCACCATGGCCCTTATCATAGGGGTGACGGTGGTAGACCGCCAGATTCATTTCATTCGTACACAAGACCCTGGCTTTGACCGTGAGCTGGTGGTGAATTTCTGGGCTTCTCCCAGCATCAATAACAGCCTAGAGGTTTTTAAATCGGAACTGCGAACCAACCCCAATATAGTGCAGGCTTCTGCCTCTTCTCGCATCCCCACAGGTAGACTGGGTGATGCCCTGGATGCCACACTTTTTAACGAGGGCAGTAAAGAAGTGATAGACTTCCGTTTTCCATTCCTGGTGATTGACAATAATTATCTGGAGGTATATGACATTGCTGTGGTGGCCGGAGAAGCCATCGATCAAAGTGCCCCTTCAGACAGCACTCAGTCATTCCTCATCAACGAGACGGCTGCGAAGCTTTTGGGTTGGGCCTCACCCGAAGAAGCCATTGGGCAGAAGATGGATTATGGCTGGTACTCGGGCTTTATCACCGGAGTAGTGGGCGATTTTAATTTCGAATCGCTGCATTCGGCCATACAGCCCATGATTCTGATCAATGGGCAACAGAACAAACGCTCCATGTCAGTAAAAATCGCAGGTGAAGATATTCCCGGTACATTGAAGTTCTTGGAGGCACGCTTCAAGGCCTATAACCCTGACAGAACTTTCAATCCCAGTTTTGTAGACGACCTCTTCAATGCGCAGTATGAAGGCGAACAGCGCCTGAGCGAAATTTCAAAAACCTTCTCCATCATTGCCATTCTCATTGCCTGTTTGGGGCTGTTGGGTCTTGTGGGCTTTAGCATGGAACAGCGCTCTAAGGAGATAAGCGTGCGCAAAGTATTGGGCGCAACGCTGGCGAGTATTCTGCTCATGGTCAACCGGAGCTATGCCTTGATCATACTGGGCGCCTTTGTTATAGCCGTACCGGTGGCCTATTATTTTCTCAGCGACTGGCTCACCACCTTCGAATACCATATCAGCATTGGGGTGGGTTTAATTCTGTTTTCCGGACTAACGGCCAGTCTTATTGCCTTTGTTACCATTTGTTCGCAAGCCATTAAGGTGGCCACTGCCAATCCTGTAAAGTTCTTGAGAAACGAATAAGCCTTGTTTAACGATAAATAGGAATCCAGGCAGGCTCACCATGATAACCCTGACTCTGGGTGATTTTCAGCACTTCTTTGGTGCTCAGGTCGATAGTGAAGATGTCGTCTTTACCATCAATGGTGCCATGGTATGCGATTTTATCGCCCATAGGCGACCAGCTGATTTCCTGTTCGCCAAATGGCGTATCAGTGAGCTGAGTTACCGCTTTGGTGGCCAGGTCGAGGAGGTAAATGTCGTGGTCCTTCCTGGGCTCCTCTAATACTTCCCGTGTAAAAGCAATTTGCTTTCCATCAGGTGACCAGCTGGCATATTTGGCTTTGCCTGTGCCTTCTGTGAGTTGGGTCATTGATAGATCAGCCAGCGAGTATAGATGCAGCTCTTGACTGCCAGACTTATCGGAGATCATCATAATATGATTGCCGTCTGGTGACCATTTGGGGCGGCCATAATAGGCATCTCCAGGCGTAATGTCATTCGCAGCTTGCGTTTCCAGGTCATAGATAAAGACATGGTCTTTCTCGCCTACTTTTTCGGTATATAGTGCATAGGCTCCAATAGGGCCAGCTATGAAATCAGGGAGTTCATAGAAGTCCATTTCAAGAGTTTCTCCTGTTGTTGAAATCAAGCGGTGAGAAAAGTTGCCGCTGGTGTCCTGTGCATAATGCATTATGCCGTTTTGGGCGGGTGACCATCGTGGTCCCCAATCCCAACCAGGCTGAGTGGTCAGTTGCTTCTCATTAGTACCGTCCTGATTGCTATAGTAAATGTCAAAACCCTTATCGCGACTGGCCAAATAGACTAACTTTTGGTCGATGGGGATAGGGGGAACCTCCACAGAGTCAGAACAGCCCCAGGCCAGCGAAACAGAGAAAAGAAAAAGTAACTTCTTCATGATCAAGAAATTGGTGTGGTCTAAATACGCGTGTCAGACCACTTTTGGATTTCTATGACCTACAACTGCCGCATATAGGCCATGATGATGTCTCTCACATCATTTTTAATATCACCGAAGCTTTCGGGGCTGGTAGCCTGACCCTGATAATCGCCAATGAATTTCAAGTTGGTCTCACCACCTCCCATCACAAAGTCGGGCAGGGCCAGCTTATAGGTTTTCGATTTCGAAAGTTTGCTGCCTTTTATGTACCAACCATCGTCTTTCTTCTCAGCATTGGCCAGTTGCAGATAGCCACCTATGCCTACATTGGTCACGGTACCTGTTTCCAGAATTTGTTCTACCACATCGCCTTTCAAGTCTACAATAGAAATGCCACCTCCAAAGGGGAACGATCTCAGAATGTCATACTCCGTTATGGTGCCGGTCAACTGGTCGTCTAGCCTGATGGAGCCGCTGTTGAAAATGCCCATGTCGGCTTCAGGCACCACAAACAAAAACGATTCGGCTGTCATAATGGGGTAGTTGGTCGGGCGCATGCGGATGCTGCTTTCACGGCCATCCAGTGTGTCGGTAGTGGTCATCACCAGCTCCTTGGGAGTGTAACCCATGTCTTCCATACTATTATCGCCAATGGTTACCCACTTATCAACCACTGCTTTTACCTCTGGGTCTTCCTCAATGCTATCATCGATTTTTCTTAGCTCAGATACAATGGTGGTTTTGCCCGTGGCTTTGTCATAGCTCATGCGGTGAATGTATACCGTCTTTGCATTGGCATCAGCCTTGGTCATCACCGTGTTGCCCACCGTAAACTTCATATTGCTGTGGTCATGGCCACCCAAAATCAGGTTCAGGGCAGGTATCTTTTTGGCCAATTCAAGGTCCATGCCTTCTTCCAGATGGGTGATGGCCACGAGTACTTCAGCTTCATCTTTAATTTGCTCATAAGTATCAATGACCGATTCGTAGATATCGGTATAGTCTACATAACCCTTATCGGTAAAAGGCACAGTAGAGCCAAAAAAAGCAATATCAATTCCCTTAATGGTATGTATGATGTGGTTAGGAAACGGCTTGCCGTTTTGCTCCCAGGGCACCAATTTTTCCCCTACTCTATGAAAACAGTTGGTGGTGGTCCAAAGAAATTCAGATTCAGCAATACGCTTCAAGTGCTCTTCTTCGGTGATGTCATATTCGTGGTTACCAGGTACTACATAGTCCACCCCCAGGGCATTCATAACCTCTACCATGTGTTTACCAGCAATCTTTTCTTCTTCGTACATCAAGGTGCCAATCAAGGAAGGGCTCACAAAGTCTCCGGAGAGGGTGGTGACCACATTCGGATTTTCTGCCAGGAGCTCATTTCTTACTGTGGCTACACGGGCCATTCCGGCTACTTTGCCACCTTCAATTGGAGCTATTTCATAGACATCGTTCAATTGTAAAATGATGAAATCTACCTTGGTAGGGCCACAGGTGGAGACTAAAAAGAGAATTAGAAATGCTGAATAAAGCGATAAACGTTTCATGAAAAAGCGAATTATTAATGGGACCGAAAAGATAATAAAATAGCCCCAAAACTCGATATTAGACAAAGGTGAAACAAATAGTTTCCCTTTTTTGCAACCTTTTTTTGACTCAGGCTGTATTTGTAATAGACAAAGGTGAAACAAATACATCTATGAAGGGAACTTACCTCGGAGAATTCGAAGAACTGGTATTGCTTACGGTGGGCATTTTACATGATGATGCCTACGGATTGGCCATCAAAGACGAACTGGAAAAGCAGAGTGGTCGCACGGCCATGATCAGTTCAGTTCATAAGGCTTTGGTGAGACTTGAAGACAAGGGCTTTTTAAACTCAAACATGGGTGGAGCCACCGAAGAAAGGGGAGGGAGGAAAAAGCGTCTTTACCAACTGACGGCTACCGGCAAGAAGGTACTGAACCAGTCGAAAGAGCTGAGAAATACCATGTGGGACTCCGTGCCCAAGGTAGTTTGGGAAGGGGGCAACTCATGAGTAGGCAACTTCCACCGCGTTTGTTGAATCGGTTTTTCCGATGGTTTTGCCGTGAAGAACTTTGCGATGCCGTAGAGGGCGACCTGTTGGAGGTATACAGACGCAAAGTACTGGACAAAGGAGCTTTCAGGGCAAATACCTGGTATCTGCTGGCAGTGATTAGTTTTCTGCAACCATTTGCTTTAAGAAAGGACAAGAGCAGGCGACAACTTTCCTCTATCGACATGCTTGCCAATTACTTCAAGATCGCTTACCGCAATCTCATAGCCAGTAAGCTTTTCACCATTCTCAATGTATCAGGTCTGGCCATCGGTATTGCCGGCTTTGTAATCATGATTGCCTATGTGCGCAGCGAGCTTTCCTATGATCAATTCCATACTAAACATGACCGCATAGTACGGGTTGCCTATGCCTATAATGCGAATGACACGCGGGTAGAGGTGGCTAAAAGTGCCTTCCCGATAAAGCCCATGCTTTTGGAGGAATATCCGGGAGTGGAGGCTGTGGTACGCTTTTATCGCAATACACTCGATGCGACAACCCTGCGATATGAAGACAAGCACTTTACGGAAGAAGATATTCTTTTTGCAGACCCAGAGGTATTCCAGGTTTTCGACTTTGAATTGGAAAGAGGAAATCCGGCCACTGCACTGACGGATGTGAACAGCATAGTAATGACTGCCGCAGCGGCCAAAAAGTACTTTGGGAATGAAGACCCCATAGGGAGGATCATTGAGTATCAGGCTGACGACCGCCTGCAGGTTACGGGTATTCTTAAAGAGGTGCCTGAAAATTCTCATATCCAGTTTGACATGCTGGTGCCGGTAGAGCTCCAGCGGCAGCGATGGATGCGGATTGGTGCCGGAAACAATGGCTATGATTTTGAACAGGACTGGCAATGGTCGGGCGCCTGGCAATATGTATTGCTGGAAAATGAGGCCCTGATTGCTCCCTTCGAAGAAAAGCTAATCAAAGAAGGTAAGCACTATTTCGGCAGGCCTGCCAATGTAGAATATGACTACTGGGTGCAGCCGGTTAGCGAAATTTACCTCACCTCCGACTTCTCCACCGAGCTTGAAATCAATGGCAATCTCAGGCAGGTTTATGGTTTTATGGCCGTTGCTATATTGATCCTCTTCATTGCCTGCATCAATTTTATCAACCTTAGTACGGCCCGTTCGGTCAGGCGCGCCAAGGAAGTTGGCCTAAGAAAGGTCATGGGAGCTTTGCGCACACAGTTGGTGATACAGTTCATAGCAGAATCGGTATTGATTGCCCTTTTGGCCACTACCGTAGCGATTGGGCTGGCCGAGGTCATGCTGCCTTATTTCAATCAGTTCATGGGCAAGTCCATTGCCATACACTATCTGACAGACCCATTGGTAATTCCTTCCTTTCTGATGGGGGGGCTGGTCATCGGGTTTATGGCCGGTATTTACCCTGCCTTTTACGTCACCCGTTTTCAGGCAGTGAAGACCCTCAAGGGAAATACTACCACAGGCAGCCGAGGCAATGCCCGTTTGCAAAAAGCGCTGGTGACTTCCCAGTTTTTAGTGGCCAATCTGCTCATTATTGGCATTCTGGTGGTGCAACAACAGCTCAACTATATCAAAAACAAAGACCTGGGTTTTAATAAAGATCAGATCATCATATTGAAGCATGGCAGTAAGATGGGAGAGACACTGGCCACTTTTAAAACAGAACTGGAGCAGTTGGCTTCTGTGGCCGTAGTCAATCAGGGGTATGTGGCCGGTACGCGAGACTTTACACAAACATTCAAGGTAGATGGGGAGCAATTGGAGGCAGGCAAAGGCATGGGTATGAAACATGTGAGCCTCGACTTTCTCGACATGTTTGAAATGGAGCTTGTCGCGGGTCGAAATTTTAAAAGGGGTGAATGGAGAGATTGGAAAAGAACCATTATGCTCAATGAGGCGGCAGTAAGGAGTTTTGGTTGGACGAATGAAGAAGCGCTCGGGAAAAAGTTTAGCTACATAGCAGGCCCTGATAACCGTACCCGTTTTGAATGCAAAGTGATAGGAATTGTGGCAGATGCCCACCTGGAGTCATTACATCGTAAGGTCAGGCCAAGCGTGTTTAAACGTTCATCATGGGGCGATATCTCTGTCAAGCTCAATGCGGTGGGCAGGGGGCAGACTTTAGCAGCCATAGATGATGTAGAAGCAGCCTGGAATGAGGTAGTGCCTGAATGGCCCTTCGAGTATGACTTTTTAGATGATACAATCGCTGCTCAGTATTTGAAAGAAGAGCGACTGGGACAGACCATGCAGTTTTTCACCGTGCTGGCCATTTTCATTGCCAGTTTGGGCCTCTTTGGTTTGGCTTCATTTACGGTGCAGCAGCGCACTCGGGAGATAGGTGTGAGAAAAGTTTTGGGCGCTTCAATATTCTCCATTCTGACATTGGTGAGCAAACGGTTTTTTACACTCATCGCCATTTCCTTTCTCATTTCAGTGCCCCTGGGTTATTACCTCACCAGCCAATGGTTGCAAGACTTTGAATTCAGGGTGAGCGTTGGCCCCGAAACCTTTGTAGTGGCAGGCTTATTTTCTGTCATCATAGCTGCGCTGGCCATTGGTGGACAATCATTACGAGCAGCCAGTTTAAACCCGGTCAAAACTCTAAAGCATGAATAAGCGACCACCTAGATGGATCATGCGGTTTTTCCGCTGGTTTTGTAGAAAAGACCTGGCCGATGCAGTGGAAGGCGATCTTATAGAACTCTACGGTCGCAAAGCAGAGGAGAATGGGCGCCTTCGGGCCAATGCCTTCTTCTTCTTTTATGTCACCACGTTTTTTCAACCCTTTGCTTTTAAGCGTCAACACGAGCAGTACAAGCAGCTAAACTTTTTCCATATGTTTTTCAACTACCTCAAAATAGGCCTTCGCTTTACGCGCAAACACAAGAGCTATGCGGCCATCAATATTTTTGGACTCGCTACCGGAATTTCAGCCTTTTTGCTCATGGCGCTCTTTGTAAACGATGAGCTGTCTTACGACCGCTTTCATGAAAAGGGAGAAAATATACTAAGGCTCAGCTATAAGCTGGAAACGCCAAATGCTACCAGGCAAGGGGCCAAGCTGCCTTTTCCGGTAAAGCAGGTTTTGCTGGAAGAGTACCCGGAGGTGAAGTCGGTAGCCCGCTTCTATTTCTGGTCGGGTGATACACCCTTGCTGGAATATGGTGACCATAAATACACCGAAGAAGGCATGTACTTTGCTGAAACCAGTGCATTGAAACTCTTCGATTTTGAGATGGTCAATGGTAATGCTGCCACTGCTCTGGAAGACCCCAGGAGCATTGTTATTACCCAAAGTATGGCCACCAAATACTTTGGCAATGAAGATCCTATGGGCAAGGTGATGCGCTATAAAAACGAAGACAATCTGGTGGTGACCGGGGTAATGAAAGATGTGCCTGAAAACTCTCACATTACCTTCGACTTTCTGTTACCCATTGAGCTACAGCGCCAAAAATGGATGGGCTGGGGTACCTCTACATACGACCTGGAAAAAGACTGGAATTGGGCAGCGGCCTGGGTGTATGCCGAAATGGTACCTGGTACTGATCAGGCAGCATTCGAAACCAAGATTCAGGCCATTGCCAAAGAGCATTTGAACACCGAAAGTCAACAAGGTTTTAGTGTACAGACACAGCCACTCTTCGATATTCACCTGAAGTCGGACAAGTCGGCCGAGGCTCGTGCCAATGGCAACATGACTCAGATTTATAGCTTCGGAGCCATTGGTCTGCTCATCCTCCTCATTGCTTGCCTCAACTTTATCAACCTGAATGCCGCACAATTAAACAGGCGCCTCAAGGAAATCGGTCTGCGCAAGGTAGTTGGGGCCAGAAGGGGCCAGTTGATTGGGCAGTTTTTGACAGAGTCAATGGTACTGGTGATCATCTCTGCCGTTCTGGCTTTGCTCTTCGCTTTTCTCACCCTGCCGCTTTTCAACCAATTTACCAACAAGTCACTGAGCCTGGGCCCACAGCAGCTACCGCTATTTATTGGCCTGCTTTTACTTGTGCTGACCATTGGCCTCTTGTCAGGTCTTCGTCCATCGCTGGTGGCTGTCAGAACCAAAGCGCTGCAGGGTTTGGCCAATAAATTCAAGCTCACCCGATCGCGGCATCATTTTACCAAGGCCATGGTCATTGGGCAATTCCTGATTTGCAACCTTCTGATTTTGGGCATCCTGGTGGTGAACAATCAGCTTCACTTTTTGCAAAACAAAGACCTGGGTTTTGACAAAGAGCAGGTCATGCTTCTAAGGCATGGTCGCAACCTAAGTAAAAGCCAGTTCGAGCTTTTTGAAAACAAGCTGGCAGAAATTCCGACAGTAGAAAATATCAACCGCGGCTATGTGGCAGGTACTTCTTCCTTTACCAATACCTTCAAGGTTGTGGGTGGCAAAACGGAAGACACTTATTCGTTTGGCATCAAATGGGTGGGCGAAGGCTTTACCGAGGCTTTTGGACTTGAGCTACTGGCGGGTCGCAACTTTGACGAAAACCTGGCGACCGACATAGAATCAGGTGTTTTGCTCAATGCATCAGCAGCCAAGGCCCTGGGCTGGAGTCTGGAAGAAAGCCTGGGCAAAAAGCTGTCATTCCTTCAAGGTGGCAACACTGTACCTTCTGAGATCAGGGTGATTGGCGTTTTGGCCGATGCGAATTTCGAAAGCCTGTACGACCCCGTATTACCCAGCGTTTTCCGTAGGCCTAACAACAGTGTAGGCTCTACCATTAGCCTGAGGCTGAATGCTGGCAATAATCTCACCAGCACCATTGACGAGCTAGAGGCTGTCTGGGATGAGGTGATTCCTGCCTGGCCCTTCGAGTTCTCTTTCCTCGATCAGGTATTGGACGAGCAATACACCAAAGAAGAACGCCTGGCCACAGCCATTCAATACTTTGCAGTATTGGCCATCTTTATTGCCTGCCTGGGCCTCTTTGGCCTCACTTCCTTTGCCGTGCAGCAGCGCACCAAAGAGATTGGCATCAGAAAAGTTTCCGGTGCTTCTATTGGCGCTATCCTAGTACTCATTAGCAAGCGATTTGTCTGGTTAATTGCCATCGCCTTTCTGGTGTCAGTGCCACTGGGTTTCTACTTATTCCGGGGTTGGTTAGAGGGCTTTGCCTACCAGATCAACCTGGGGCCAGGACTTTTCGCTTTGGCCGGGGCGCTGTCATTGCTCGTGGCATTGGTGGCCATGGGACAGCAGTCGCTCAAAGCAGCCACAACTGATCCGGTAAAGACCTTACGCCATGAATAGCCCGTATTTCCCTGCGAATTGAGAAGCGTTCACGGCAGAACCCCTGCATGGTATTTACAATTCTCTCTTATTTGTTGAGTACCGTATCAAGGCCTGGCTGGCATTGGTGAATGGGTACCAAAAATCAGGAGGAAATTGATGAGAACATTGAAAATGCCGTGTCTAACATGGCTTGCCATGACCATGGTAATCCTGGGGGTGGCGTGCTCCCAGGAAAACCGTGGTCAGGACCTGAATGGTCTGCAGGACGAAATAGCGTCAATTGTAAGTGATGCCGAGGCGGGCCGTATGGGCAACCTACATTCTCTGCTGGTTTATCACGAGGGCGAATTATTGACGGAGCAATATTTTCAAGGCTACGATCAGGACAGCATCCATTACCAATACTCAGTTACCAAAAGCGTGGCTTCGCTGCTCATTGGTATCGCCATAGACCAGGGTCTGATTGGTTCGGTGGACGATAAGGTGTATGACTTTTTCCCAGAGTATCAGGGAGACATTGCCAATTGGTCTGAAGCCAAATCTCAGATGACGCTCAAAGATGTGCTCACCATGAGTGCCGGTTTCAGCTGGGACGAATGGAGTTACATTTATACCGACCAGCGCAACGATGCCAACAAACTCATTCGCAGTGAAGATTTGATGAAATACATGCTGGACCTACCCCTTTCCAGTGAGCCTGGCAGCCGATGGACTTATAACAGTGGCTGCTCCATGCTTCTCTCAGGCATCATCCAAAATGTATCGGGTATGAGTACGGAAGCTTTTGCCAAGACCTATTTGTTCGACAAGCTGGCCATTGCAGATTGGCATTGGGAGCAAGGCAAAGATGGCATTTACAATACTGGTTGGGGGCTACACCTGCTGCCGGCCGACATGCTCAAAATTGGGCGTATGGTGCTTGATACGGGTCAGTGGCAGGGTGAACAAATTGTGTCAGCAGCCTGGTTGGACCAGGCAAGTACCGACCACATCAACAGCTATGGCTATCAGTGGTGGCTGTCAGGTACTTATTTCTCAGCCCGCGGATGGGGCGGACAGGTAATAGGCATTGTGCCTGAAAAGAAGCTGGTAGTAGTAACCACAGCCGGAGATTTCAATGGGGGTGGAGGCCCAACAGGCATCAACATCATCAATCGCCTGATCAAGTATTAAGCCCACTCAAAGGCAGTAAAGCGCAGGCGATATAACAGCCAGGAGAGCAGCATTAGGGTGGTTGAGAGGTACAGCACATCTACATGGCCTAATATGACAAAGAAAAGAATGGCTACTGAGAAGAAAGGGAGTTTCACAAACTGCTCAGCATTCACAGGCCTGACATAGCAAAGCGCATGATAAAAGCAGAGTAAGCTGATGGGCAGTAAGGCGTTTTTGAGTAGAAAAAGCAGCGGAATGGCCATTACCCCATTCAGGTACAGCACTAAAATTTCAGGCAGGCTAAGTAATGTAAATGTGAGTATAACTTTTACAAATCGAGCATCGGGGCTTAGGGGTAGATTTCTGAATAGCTTCAGGTCTTTTTGCTCGAATTGACGGTAGTGAAAGGACAATATGGAGTTGATGCCCGCACTAAGCAGCAGACCCAAAGAAACCAGCCTCAAATCAGTGCTTTCCACTTCGTAGATCATGATGAAGCCGCCCAGGACAGCCAGTGAAATCACTTTTGTTCCTAAGAGCACCACTGCCTGCCGGTTGAAAAGGTGATGAATAAAAAGCCATGAGTACGACCTCGGCAGCTTACCTGTCCATTTGGCCAGTGAACCTACTTCTTTGGGGTCGACTGGCTGGATAATCAGCCTGTCTAGTTGCCGCGAGGCGATGAAAAGAATGACCAGATTGCCTAGCACTAGGTAGGAGAGTGAAAGCCACTGGGCCTGCTGCACCGCTACCACCACCAGCATGCTGCTATAAAGTAGAATGGGCGCCAAAAGTGCTGCTTGCACAGCCATTACCAACCTTAATCTTTGTGGTTTAGGAACCATGCTCACATAGCTCAGGAACTGATAACTCGGCAGCCGTTTTTCGTTTCGGGCGAATTGTAAGGTCTTGAGTGCATACATAAGCCAGGGCACTAGCACGAACAGGTAGTAGGAGGGGTGATAGGCCAGGGCAATGGCGATATCGAGGTGTTGAGGCGTTTTTAAAAACCCAAAACCAAGGAATACCACTACCAGAAAGAACCCGGCATTGGCCTGATAAAAGCTCTTTACAAGGCTCTTGAACAATACCACCCGGATGCTTTTCATGAAACCGTCTTTAAGCTTTGGTCTTTTACTTCATATATATGAGAGGCTTTGATGAGTTCGTTTTCAAAGTCTTGATGGGTGGCAAAAATGAAAGTAGTGCCCTGCGCATGCTCTTGGCTTATGAGCTGGGTTACTACATCCTGAGCCTCTTTATCCAGGGTAATGAGTGGTTCATCCAGGATGATTAGCGAAGGTTGCCCCAAAAAAGCCAACACCATAGATAGTTTTTTGACCATGCCACTAGAGTAGCTGCCACAAGGTTTTTGGGCAAACTGATCAACGCCCAAGGCTCCGCATAAATGTGCTATCTGTGAGGCTTTGGCTTGTTTTAAATTGGCGAAAAAGTCGATCAGGTCTTGCCCGGTTAAAAACTCTGGAAAAGTGGGTTCTGACTGACTGTAGTTCACCCTGAGTTTGTAAGTGCCAGGGTCTTTGTTCAGGTCTATGCCAGATAGCTTGATTTGCCCCTGGTATGGGGATAGTCCGGCCAGGCAATTGAATAGCGTGGTTTTTCCCGAGCCATTGCGGCCCTTCACCCAATGGACTCCACTTTGAAAAGTATGTTCTGGAATTTGGAGAATGGTTTGCTCTCCAAAAGATTTTGTGAATGAGGTCAGCGTGAGCATACAGAAACTAACATACGTATTTCCGCCAAAATGTTTTTACTCTATTTATATGAGGCCATCTCAAAAGAAAAGTAAACGTCATCACGAACGAAGTGAAGTGATCTCCTACTGGTTAATGCTTAATAAAATGAGATTGCCACACTCCGTTCGCAAAGACGAGTACTTTTGAGATGGTCACTTAAGTGAATGAAGTTTTCCTTGAGGCTGGGCAAAAAAAAGCCCGCTACGTGTTAGCGGGCCTCTGTGTATGTTACTATAAGGGTCTTGGAGATGAATATCGACCCTTCCTTCCTTAGGATTGTCACGGATTTGCATGGCGTCAATCATCCCCGTTAATAGTGAGTGCCGGAAAAAGTTGAGAGGTAACCAAAAAAAGTTGGAAAAAATCAGTGCTCTCTTGATTTCTTCTGTTCCGCAGCTCTTTAAGTGCAAAAATACGGGCCATTTACGCGGTGATTTGATGGCAAGATTGGGGAAGAATCGGAACTGTAAACAATTGATGATGAACTTTTTATATATTGGAGGCTGTTTCA
>Ga0316204_10001330_pt1 | contig 69914 bp, 53 predicted proteins | sample 6monrhotite_MG_2_FD_205661 | JGI IMG/M metagenome (GOLD analysis project Ga0316204, IMG submission 205661) | Microbial mat bacterial communities from mineral coupon in-situ incubated in ocean water Damariscotta River, Maine, United States -... | ecosystem: Environmental > Aquatic > Marine >... | reverse complement strand
CCGAACAGCTTAATCTGATCACCCACAACACCTTGTATGTGCCGGGTCATTTCCACGGCACGGTGGTGGTCGGTACGACCCTCGCCTTTATGGCCATATCCTACTGGCTGGTGCCGACGTTGTGGCAGAAGGAACTGGTCTTCCCCGGTTTGGCCAAATGGCAACCCTACTTCTTCGGTATCGGTATGGGGCTGGCCGCAACCTTCATGATGGGGGCAGGAACGCTTGGTGTTCCGCGCCGACATTGGGATATGACCTTTGCCGATTCAGCCCTTGGTTTTGATTTTCCGGCGGCGGCAAACCTGATGATGGGGTTAAACGGCGTCGCTGCATTGATCGGATCATTAGGAGCGGCAATCTTTATCCTTAACATGGTCGGAACGATTTTGTGGGGTAAGGCCAAGGTTCCGGCTACCACCGCCGCAGAAGCGCCCACCGAACCGAATGTTGGCGGTGCTGCGACAAGTTATGGCAGTGCCGGTACCATGGAAGTTCCTGGAACCTTCATCCTGGCACTGATTTTCCTGACCACGTTTGTTCTTTACTACTTCGTGAACTGGAAATATCTGTCCGGTGTATGGGGATTAAGCTGACGGGTGCGGGACGGGTGGCATTTGCCGCCCGTCCCGGCCTAAGTTTTTTCAGGCAAATAACAATGCGATTGATCCCTCCCATCTTGATTGTTCTGGCGGTACTGGCTGGGCCTGCTGGCGGTGCGGAAAATAAATCCGACTACACACCAGAACAGGCGCTTAATTATTCCCAGGCAGCCCTTGGGCGTTATGTGGGGAATTACAAGTTTAGGGACAGCACCGGTGCCGTCGTGCGTATGGCCGATTTTCTTGGCAAACCCGTCGTCGTCAGTTTTATCTATACAAGCTGTGCCGATAGCTGCCCGGTTATCACCCAAACCCTGGCCGAGGCAGCCGAGGTCGCCCGCGATGCCTTGGGTGATGACAGCTTTTCGGTTATCAGCATTGGTTTTGACAGCAGTTCAGACAGTCCAAACCGCATGCGCTATTTCGCCACCCAACAGGGTATCGATCTTGAAGGCTGGAAGTTCCTGAGCGGTGATCTTGCAACCGTGCTGGCCATGTCGAACGATCTGGGATTTATCTTCTACCGTTCGCCCAAGGGATTTGATCATCTCTCGCAGGTCAGTATCATTTCGGCCGAAGGCAAGGTCTATCGCCAGCTTTATGGTCAAACTTTCGAAACGCCGTTGTTGGTCGAACCTTTGAAAGAATTGGTGTTCGGTACCGAGGCACCGTTTGCCAGCCTGGGCGACCTGATTAACAAGGTGCGTCTGTTCTGCACCATTTATGATCCTGCAGCCGATCGCTATCGGTTCGACTATTCCATTTTCGTCAAGTTGCTCGTCGGCACCATGATTGTCAGCGGCATGGGTATATTCGTGACCCGGGAATGGTGGCGCATCTGGCGCACGTCACGGCGCAGAAAAAATGAATTAGCTGCCAAAAACAATCCTTCAGGAACGACGTCTTGACGCCTGTCAATGAGAACCTCCATCGAAGTAACGATGATACAGGATCTTTTTAAGGAGGATCCCGTTTGACCCGTTTTCGCCGCTCCTTGCAAAATGGCCTGATGTACGCTGAAGCGGCATTTGATCGACCGTTCGGACCGGCATGGAATCCGTTGCGTCAAATGGGAACATTGACGTTCTTCTATTTCTGGATCGTCGCGATCAGCGGCATTTATCTCTATATCCTGTTCGATACGACAGTCGGCGGGGCCTATCGTTCGGTCGAGCATCTGACCCATCAGCAATGGTATCTGGGCGGCGTCATGCGCAGCCTGCACCGCTATGCGTCTGACGCCATGGTCATGAGCATGGCCCTGCATTTGACTCGTGAATTCATTTTCGATCGGTACCGCGATGTCAGGTGGTTCACCTGGTTCACCGGCGTCCCTATTATCTGGTTCTTGTTCATATCAGGGGTCAGTGGCTATTGGCTGGTTTGGGATGTGCTGGCGCAATATGTCGCCATCGGCTCTATGGAATGGATCGATTGGTTGGGGATTTTCGGCGAGCCGGTGGCGAACAACTTCCTGCTGCCGGGCAACCTGACGGACAGGTTCTTCACCCTGATGGTGTTCATGCACATTTTTGCACCGTTGTTTTTGTTGTTCATCATGTGGATCCACGTGATGCGGGTCAGTCAGCCCAAGGTTAACCCGCCCCGCGGGCTGGCCCTGGGGTCGCTCGCCATGTTCGTGGCGCTGGCGCTGATTTGGCCGGCGACCAGTCATGCCCCGGCTGATCTGAACCAGGTTCCCGGCGACCTTAACCTGGATTGGTTTTACATGTTTTTGTATCCGGTGTTCGATGAATGGGGGGCGGGGCCCATGTGGGGCCTGGCCATCGGCGTTTCGGTGATGGTCGCAGCCATGCCCTGGATGCCGCCCCTGAAGCGCCCCAAACCGGCCCAGGTGTATCTGGACAAATGCAACGGCTGCACACGGTGTTTTGAAGACTGTCCGTTTGGGGCCATCACCATGGCACCGCGCAGCGATGGTAAACCTTTCGAGAGGGAAGCCGTGGTCGCGTCCGATTTGTGCACCAGCTGCGGTATTTGCGTTGGTTCCTGCCCGGTTTCCACGCCATTTCGCAGTTCTGAAGAGCTGATCACCGGGATTGATCTGCCGGACCTGAATTTAAAGCACTTGCGCGACAAAACCCAACACGCCATGGCGCGGGCGGGGAGTGACGGCGTCGTCGTCTTTGGCTGTGATTATGGGGTTGATGTCAAACATATGAACGGTGATGGCGTGCAGGGGGTCAGTATGCCGTGTATCGGCATGTTGCCGCCGTCGTTCATGGATTACGCACTTGGCAAGGATGGTGTGGCGGGAGTTTTGATCACCGGCTGCAAGGAATGTGAATGTTTCTCTCGCCTGGGCAATCGCTGGACCATCGAGCGCATCGCCGGAGTTCGCGACCCTTACCTGCGCAAGCGGGTCGACCGGCGCAGACTCGGCGTATTCTGGGCGTCCCGCATTGACGGTGAGGATTTGAAAACCGAAATTTCCAGGTTCAAAGAAGTCCTGGAAGGCATCGGTGAAGAAGGGGGAGGGCAATGAACGAATTGCTGGGCCTTGATCCCGACTTTCCCATCTTTTACCTGATCCCGGTGCTCGTGTTCGGGCCGATATTTTTTACGATTTTGTATCAATTCGGTTTGAAAGATATCATCAATCCATCGCTCGAAGATCGTCAGTATCGGCAAACGCTAAAGCAGCACGAAGACGACCTGCAAAACGAGCGCTTGCGGAAACTTGAAGCATCCGGGCTCTCCCCTGCGGGCTTGAAACGGCATCCTCTGCAATGGTTAGGGCAGGCGCTGACCTACATTATGTTTGCCGGGGTAATCGTCTATTTCTCCAGCGCGCCGTCCTATCAGGCTCACCCCCCGGACAAGGCCGAAATACGGCTTAGCCTGACCCATCCCGGCCGCCACAAAGTTGAATGCCGCAAACGCACACGCGAAGAATTGCAAAAATTGTCAGCCAATATGCGAGCCCCCCTGTCATGTGCGCGGGAACGTTGGCCGTTGGTCGTCAAGATGGTTTTAGATGGAAAACTGGTATTTTCAGGAACTGCCCAGCCGACGGGCCTGTCAAACGATGGCCATTCAAGTTTCTATGAAAAATTCACGGTCGGCGAGAAAGCTCATAGGATCGAGGTGCAGCTATGGGATGGGGATGGCACGGGTGAACCCGATTACGTCCTCAATAGGAATGTCACTCTGTCGCCGCTGGAAATTCTGGTGATCGGGTTTGGCGGTTCCGGTCAGGGCCTGACGTTACAATGAGCTGCCGCTGACCCGGTACATGTAGTATCGCCCGGGTTCGATGCCTTCCGGCAAGGGTAGTTTTTCATGACCTGTCAGGGCCATATCCTGGTCACTGATCAGAATTCCTCCCGGCGCCATCAGGGGGAGTAACACCTGACCCAGAAAAGCCCCGGTTGCCGTATCAGCCTCTTTGTCGCCGGAACCAATGTCGGCATGGGCCAGTATCGCCGGAACTTTGATGCGGTCCATGGCCCCGGGAATTGTTTCGTGAATATCGCCCAGCAACAGGTGATCATCGTCAGGTGTGCACGACGGGTGGGCTGCGACCTTGCGCTCAAAAACGAAGATATCGCTTTCGTCAAACAGTGTCCTGACGTGGTCGTAAGTACGACCATTGCCAAGCCCGATTTCAAGCACAGGCCCACGACGGCCCGCAAGCATTTCGGCGGCAAGGTTCAGGCACGCGCGCTGGGCGGTCAACCTGCGGATGAAGGCATCGAGTCTGCTCATGTTTTTGCTATTCCTAATGGCCCAGTTTGGAGTGTAAGTCACGGTCAAGGGTCGCAAAATGGGTTCCGAACCATGACTGCATGCGATCTTGCAGGTTTGTACCCGTATCAGCTTCGTGGCCCATATCAACGTCGTCCATGATGTCGCGTATATCGTCTAGCAGGCGATCATGATCCTGCTTGTGGGCGATATAGTCCACATAGCGGTTGTCGCGCATGATTTTTTCTTCCAGCGCAAAGTGCGCTTCGACAAGAGCGTGAATCTCACCCAGGGTCTGGCCTAAAGGGACTGTGTCGGTTCGCTCGAACATGCTGTTGATTGCTAGAATCAACTGTTCATGCTCGTAATCGATCGAGGGGAAGCCGGTTACGTAGTCATCTTTCCACTCAAGAAGTGTCATCTGTCCGTCCTGATCTTGTGCCTGTCTGCAACAGGTAACATTAACACCAATGCCGCCACTTTGACCCCCATCAATTCAGCCAGGGCCCGGTTGTGCTATCGATCATAGAATGACGTGAGGCGTTCCTCAAGAACAGGCCGTGCGACACATGAACAAAGGGAGTGGCCAGGTGAATAACACAGCAACGGTACACATCGTGGGGGCAGGTCCGGGGGATCCGGAACTGTTGACATTAAAAGCCATAAAAGCCCTGAACCAGGCCGACGTGGTGGTTTATGACCGTCTTGTGTCGCCGGAAATTCTTGATCTGATCGGCCCAGGTGCGACCCGGATATTTGTCGGCAAGGCTGCCAGCAATCATCATTTGCCCCAGGAAGATATCAATGACCTGTTGGTCAGGCTGGCGAGTAATAACCACACGGTCGTTCGCCTTAAAGGCGGTGATCCGTTCATCTTTGGGCGGGGCAGCGAAGAAGCTGAATACCTGACCCGGCATGGCATATCTTTCACGGTTGTCCCTGGTGTTACCGCCGCGTCGGGCATAAGTGCGGCACTGGGTATTCCGTTGACCCATAGGGGGCTGGCGACGGGTGTGCGGTTTGTTACCGGCCACGCGCAAGCCGGGCAACCGCTGGATATGGATTGGAAAAGTCTGGCCGATGAACAGACGACCCTGGTGTTTTATATGGGGCTTTCCAATCTGCCGGAAATTTCAAAACGGCTGATGGCCGAAGGCCTGCCCGAAAATACGCCGGCTGCCGCCATTGCCAAAGGCACCACCCGTGATCAGCGCCAGTGCATAGGCACGCTGGCTGAATTGCCCGATTTGGTGATTGAACTGGAAATTCCCTCGCCGGTCCTGTTGGTGATCGGTCGCGTCGTCGGCCTGGCTGATGTCCTGAACTGGCAGGGAGTGGTTTATGAAGGTGCTGCTTCAAATGGGGAATTTGAAAGTGAAGAAAATGTTGCGGTATTTTCAACCATCGGCGGCTGAAGTATCGCTTTTATTTGTACTGCTGTTTGCAGCAGCGGCACCAGCGCATGCCGACGTTTTACCCGAACGGCAGACGGAACTTCTGTATTTTTTGAAACACGACTGTGGATCATGCCATGGCCTGACCCGCAAGGGTGGGCTCGGATCACCGTTGTTGCCGAGTGCGTTGAAGCAACGCACCGACGATGAATTGACGGAAATTATCATGGACGGAATACCCGATACGCCCATGCCGCCCTGGCGGGAATTATTCGACCGGCAAGAAGCAAGCTGGATGGCGCGGGCGATAAAGGATGGAAAATGGCGATGACGTTATACGCAAAAATCCTGCCCGGCATATTCGCCATCCTGCTGCTGGGTGCCTGTTCGTTTACTCCCATACGGGGGACAGGTGATTTGGGACTGGTGGTCGAACGGGCCAGTGGTTCCGTGTTGGTTGTTGATACCACCGCCAAGCGGCAGTTAGCCCGTGTTCCGGGGCTGGGAGACCTTAGCCACGCCTCGACGGTGTTTTCCCGTGATCAACGCTATGCCTATGTCTTTGGGCGGGACGGCGGGCTTTCCAAAGTCGATATGTTGGAATTCAAACTGGTCGGTCGCATCCTGCAAGCGGGTAACAGCATCGGTGGCGCGATTTCACAAGATGGCAAGCTGGTTGCCGTATCCAATTATGAACCCGGCGGGGTTCGCATCTTCGACAGTGAAACTTTGGCGATGGTTGCCGATATTCCGGCGAATTCAAAGACCGTCGGCCTGGTCGACGCACCGGGCCAGCGCTTTGTTTTTGGCCTGTATGACCAGAACGAAATTTGGGTCGTCCAGATGAAAGATCCAGCCCATCCGGTTATCCATAAATTTCACGATATAGGCTTGCAACCCTATGACGGCCTGATCACACCTGATGGGCGTTATTACATTGCCGGGTTGTTTGGCGAAGACGGCATGGCCCTGTTGGACCTTTGGGACTTGGACAAAGGTGTCACACGCATTCTGGGTGGTTATGGCAGGGGTGAAAAGAAACTGCCGGTTTACAAAATGCCGCATCTGGAAGGATGGGCGGTCGCTGGTAATCTGGCGTTCGTGCCGGCCGTTGGCCACCACGAGGTGCTTATTGTTGATATGACGACGTGGGCACAAGTGGGGCGTATCCCTGTTTATGGGCAACCCGTATTTGTCATGGCCCGTCCCGATGGGCGTCAGGTGTGGGTGAATTTTGCGGTGCCGAAAAACGACACCGTGCAGGTCATCGATGTGCCGACCCGCAAATTGATCAAAACCCTGAAGCCGGGCAAGGGGGTTCTGCACATGGAATTCAGCCCGCGCGGCGAACATGTCTGGTTGTCTATTCGCGATCTCGACAAACTGGCCATTTACGACACCGACAGCATCGAACGTATCAACGTGCTTCCGGCGCAAAAACCCAGCGGTATCTTTTTTACTGCGCGCGCCCACAAAACCGGACTTTGACACATGAACAATATCGAAAAAGGATTATTGGACCAGTTTCAGCGGGATCTGCCCCTGACCGCGCGCCCCTTCAAGGCCATGGCCGACCAACTGGGGGTCAGCGAGGACGAGGTGATCGAGACACTGTCACGGCTTGACAAGGGGGGTGGGCTCAGCCGTGTAGGCGCCGTTTTTAAACCTGGCACGGTAGGCCACAGCACTTTGGCGGCCATGTCGGTGCCCCAAGATCGGTTGGCCGATGTGGCGAACCTGGTCAGCGGATTTGATGCGGTTAATCATAATTATGAACGTGAACATAAATTGAACTTGTGGTTTGTCGTTGCCGCTTCGGAATTGCAGCACGTTGAGAGGGTGATTTTGGAAATTGAAAACATGACCGGGATCAAGGTGCTGAGCCTGCCAATGCTGGAAGATTATCATCTTGATCTGGGGTTCGACCTGAAATGGAATTAAGCGAAACAGACAGGCTTGTTGTTGCCGCCATTGTTGATGGACTGCCTTTGTGCGCGCGCCCGTTCAAGGCAATTGGTGAACGTGTTGGTCTTGGCGAGGCGCAGGTTATTGACTCGTTGACCAAGATGCGCGACGGCGGCGTTATCAAGCGCTTTGGCCTGATCGTTCGTCATCATGAACTGGGCTACCGGGCGAATGCCATGTCGGTTTGGAATATCCCTGATGACCGGGTCGGCGCTATCGGCCGTTGTTTTGGAAAATTCGATTTTGTCACTCTGTGTTATCGCCGTCCCCGCCATCTACCGGATTGGCCCTATAATTTGTTTTGCATGGTGCACGGACGCGAACGTGCCGCCGTGCAGGGGCAGGTTGATCAATTGGCGATTGCGTGTGGGATAGAAAATGTTGGCCGGGATGTGCTGTTCAGCACGCGGCGTTTCAAGCAGTGCGGCGCGCGCTATGGCGCAGTACCAAGCCAGTTGGAGACGGTGGCATGACGCCGGTTGATCTGGATGATATGGACCGGGCCATCATCAATGGCCTGCAAGGCGGGTTTCCGTTATGCGAAGACCCTTTTGTCAAGGCCGGTGCCGCGCTGGGACTTTCCGGGGAAGAATTGCTGAGCCGTATTTCCGGGCTTCTGGATCGTGGCGCGTTAAGCCGTTTCGGGCCTTTGTATAATGCCGAAATGATGGGTGGCGGCCTGACTTTGGCGGCGTTGAAAGCACCCGATGACCGTTTTGACGAGATCGCCGATCAGGTCAACAGTTTCGCCGAAGTGGCCCATAATTACGCCAGGGACGATGACTATAACATGTGGTTCGTCATCGCGACGGAAACACCGGGCCGGATCGATCAGGTGATTGGCGAGATCGAGGCGCTGACCGGACTGACCGTTACGAACATGCCCAAGATCGAAGAATTCTTTATCGGCCTCAGATTTGAGGTCTGAGCGGATAATGACATGAACAAAAACCTGAACATGCCACTAGACTACATCGATCGCGGTATCATAAAGGCGACCCAGGCAGGCTTGGGTCTGTCGCTCAGGCCTTATGACACCGTCGCCATGGAGGTCGGGGTCGATACCGGCGAGGTTATCCGCCGCATGAAAAGAATGCGCGATGCTGGCGTGATCCGCAGGCTTGGTGTTGTGCCCAATCATTATGCATTGGGTTACAAGGCCAATGGCATGACCGTTTGGGATGTGCCCGATGATAAAATAGCCGATCTGGGTGCCCGTATTGGTGCGCTTGATTTTGTTAGCCATTGTTATCACCGCCCAAGGCATTTGCCCGACTGGCCTTACAACCTGTTTTGCATGGTGCATGGCCATGACCGCGATGAAGCCGAACGCCATGCAGGCGAGATCGCAGTTATTCTGGGGGCAGACAATCGCGGTCATAAAACGTTGTTCTCTACCCGGATATTGAAAAAATCAGGGCTTAGATTGGTGGCTTGAAAATATGTTTCGACTGACACAGTTTTTAAACGAAATCGACAATCCTACCCCTGTGGGGCCAAGGCGCGATCCGCCGGGGCCTGTGGTTATCTGGAACCTGATCCGACGCTGTAACCTGACGTGCAAGCATTGCTATGCAATTTCGGCGGATAAGGATTTTCCCGGCGAACTGAGCACCGAACAAATTTACGGCGTTATGGATAATTTAAAAGAATTCCGGGTTCCAGCGCTGATCCTGTCCGGGGGCGAGCCACTGCTGCATCCCGACATCTTCGATATTTCGCACCGCGCCAAGGAGATGGGGTTTTATGTGGGGCTGTCGACCAACGGCACCCTGATTGAAGAAAAGATGATCGAGCAAATCGCCGGCGTTGGTTACGATTATGTCGGTATCAGCATTGACGGCCTGCGCCAGACCCATGACAAATTTCGCCGCCTTGAAGGCGCGTTTGAAAAGTCCATGCATGCGGCCCGCCTGTGCCGGGACCGGAATCTCAAGGTCGGCCTGCGTTTCACCATGACCCAGGATAACGCCCATGAATTGCCGCAGATGCTTTCCTTGCTGGAAGATGAAGGCATTGACCGGTTCTATTTTTCGCATCTGAACTATGCCGGGCGCGGAAACCACAATCGCAAGGATGATGCCTTTTTTACTGTAACCCGAAACGCTATGGATCTGCTTTTTGATCACGTGCTGAAGGGCATTCGAAACGGGAATCCCCGCGAATTTGTCACCGGCAATAATGATGCCGATGGTGTCTATTTGTTGCATTGGATCAAACGCAACTTTCCGGATCACGCGGATCATATTCGAAACAAACTGGTGCAGTGGGGCGGCAATGCTTCGGGTGTCAACGTCGCCAATATCGACAATGTGGGCGACGTTCATCCCGATACCATGTGGTGGCACTATGGGCTTGGCAACGTCAAGGAAAGGCCGTTTTCAGAAATCTGGCAAGATACGTCGGACCCCCTGATGGCGGGCCTGAAGGCCCGGCCAAGGTCTTTGAAGGGCCGGTGTGGGCGCTGCGAACACCAGGACATTTGCGGCGGCAATACCCGGGTTCGGGCCGACCAGATCACCGGTGATCCATGGGCAGAGGATCCGGCCTGTTATCTTTATGATGAAGAAATTGGCATTAAGGCGCACGAGCAAGCGGATCGGGTGACGTTGACACCATTTTCGGCCTCGCGCGGCCGCAGAAAGGCGGGCTGAGTCATGAAAACCTTGGTTGCACTTTTTGTTGGCGCGCTTGCGTTGTTTGCATCCGCCCCCGCCCACGCCGACACCGCAGCACAGTACCAGCAACATTGTGCCGAATGTCACGGTACCGACCGGTTGGGTCGTATGGGACCGGCGCTGCTGCCTGAAAATTTGGGGCGTCTGCGTAAGGCAAAGGCCCAAAAGGTCATCGCCCACGGTCGCCCGGCAATTCAGATGCCCGCCTTTGGTGAGGTTCTGAGTGCCGCCGACATTAAAGGCCTGGTCGATATGATCTACACGCCCCTGCCGGTGATGCCGGAGTGGACACAGGCTGAAATGAAGCTAAGCCATGTTCTACACAATGACCCGGCTGATCTTCCGGGTGCACCGCAGCATAACGCGGATCCCCTGAATTTGTTCACGGTGGTTGAAACCGGGGATCATCACGTGACCATACTTGATGGTGACACGTTTGAGCCCTTGTGGCGGTTCAAGTCCCGCTTCGCATTACACGGCGGGGCAAAATATTCACCGGATGGCCGGTTTGTCTATTTCGCCTCTCGCGATGGCTGGGTCAGTAAATACGATCTATACAGTTTCAAGGCCGTTGCCGAAATTCGCGTTGGCATTAACACCCGCAACATCGCCGTGTCGTCTGATGGCAAATGGGTGCTGGCGGGGAACTATCTGCCCCACACTCTGGTTGTGTTGAATGCCGACGACCTGACCCCTTTCAAGGTGATCGTCGCGGGTGATGATGACGGTAAGACGTCAAGGATCAGCGCCGTCTATAACGCGCCGCCCAGGAAAAGTTTCATCGTCGCGCTGAAGGATTTCAAGGAAATCTGGGAACTGTCTTATGACCCCAATGCCGCCCCCGTGTACGCAGGCCTTGTTCACAACTACCGGCCGGGTCAGGTGGAAGGTATTGTTCTTGAAGAACAGCCGTTCGCCCGCCGCCGTATAGAGCTGGAAGATTACCTGGACGATTTCTTTTTTAACGAAAATTATTCTGCAGTGATCGGCGCTTCGCGGGATGGTAAGGGGGCGGTCTATAATTTGTCAGTACGGCGCAAGATCGCCGATTTGGATCTGGATGGGATGCCGCACCTGGGGTCGGGCATCATCTGGCAATACAAAGGCCGGCCCGTACTGGCGACACCAAACCTGAAAGAGGCATCGGTCAGCGTAATCGACATGAAGTCCTGGAAGACCATAAAGAGAATCAAAACCATGGGGCCCGGTTTTTTCATGCGCAGTCACGAAAACACACCCTATGCGTGGACCGATGTGTTCTTCGGTCCCAATAAGGATGTTTTGCACATTATCGACAAGCGCACCCTTGAAATCGTCAGGACCCTGAAGCCCGAGCCGGGCAAGACCGGTGCCCATGTGGAATTCACCCGCGATGGCCGCTACGCTCTGGTCAGTGTTTGGGATATGGATGGTGCGTTGGTGGTCTATGACGCAGCCACTTTTGAAGAAATAAAACGTATCCCCATGGTCAAGCCATCAGGCAAGTACAACGTCTACAACAAGATCACCTATTCCGCAGGCACCAGTCATTAACAGACTATTGCGGGGGTCAGGGTGCTTTTTTCAGGCGGATCATTACCGCTTCGCCGGGGCAATTGAAGCGCACGGGCGGAAATTGCGCGCCAAGCCCACGATTGGTGTATCCCAGCATATTTTGCAGCTGCCACTGGCCCGCGGCCAAATGCCGATGACTGTCGAGCGATGTTATCAACGGCCTGCCCCCGGGCAGACAAACCTGGCCGCCGTGGCTGTGCCCCGACAGGTAAAGCCGGTATCCGGCGTTTGCCGCTTGACTTGCCAAGTCAACCGAATGGACCAGGGCGATCCGAAAACCATCCCTGTACTTGTCCAGGCATGCTGGGGCGTCACTGGTGAAGAAGGAATGCACGTCATCCACGCCAACAAACTGCAAGCTGTCCCCCGCACGGCGGACTTCCGCCGATTCGTTGATCAACATGCGGATGCCCAGATCTTCAAGGACCGGAACAAGATCGCTTCGGTCATGATTCCCCATGATTGCCAGGCAGCCATCGGTGCTGTCGATGGCGGTGATCAGGCGCTGAATTTCCCTGCCGGTGATTAAGGCGTTTGGCGTGCCGCCGGTTTGATAGTCGCCGGTCATGACGACGAGGTCAGGTTTTAGTTTTGCGAACTCCTTCGTTACGGTATCCAGCAAGCCTGGCGGTTGACCGACGTGAATATCGGTTAAATGCAAAATGGTGTACCCGTCAAAGGCTGGTGGCAGGTCAGCAAACGCAAACTCGATTTCCCGAAACCGGGTGGCGTGGGCATTTCGCACGCCGACGCCATACAGACCCGTCAGGCGAAGCAAGGTATGGAAGGCATGATAGGGGAGTTTCGAGTTTCGTTTTTTTGACCCGCGAACGGAACTTCGGCCGTGCTTTTCTGCCTGGGCTGTTTCCAGCCGGCTTCGGGCTTCGTGCCAAACCTGACGGGCCGTGATGTCGATTTTTTTATGCACAGGCTTTTACTGGGCCTCGGGGTTTGTGGTGGGTCAGGCGTTTTTGAAACTTGGCGGAATAGTTAAAAGGACCAAGCACCGGTTCACCGAATAAATGACCCGGGCCATAACTGACGCCCAGGAAAAAAAGGAGTTAATCAGGGCATCTGGTCCTTTTTCCAGTACCGCTGTGGTTGCACCAGTGGAAAATTGAATGGCCCAGTGTTCATTCAGTTCGAATTTTAAGTCGGTCCTGCAAAATACCAGGGCGGCCAGGCGATGGTGGTCATTCACTGACATTTTCGATTTTTCGCTTATCCAGAAAACTTGGTGCAGTAACGGCGTAGAGTAACCAAAGTCGTTGGTTTTGAACATATATTTGAAAAATGCACGGCTACAGCCGGGCCCGGTGCATTGAAACGCTGTTTCAAATTAAAGGCGGCAAGTTGATTTTGTGATGGAACATCGGAATTTTTTGTATAATCGATACCAAGGGTGATGATAGGGCGTTTGGGGCTGTTTCTATGGGCATGTATGCGGGAAAATCTGTAGGTACTTTTCCGTTCGACACCGGTCAGTGGTGGGTGGATGATCGTGGCGACTTTAACCAGGCTGATGGCCTGGACCGCTCTTTCGATATGGTTTTCATGCGGCACCTGGGTCAGGTTAAATTGGTTGTTAAGCCCAATGGAATCGAAATCACCTGGGACTCGGCACATGTCACCGAGGATGCGTTAGAGTCTGTATGTGTTCGGCTTTCTAAATGTCGCAATGACATTCCTGTTTCCCTCGCGTTCTATTTTCATGGCTGGTCCAGTGGTCCTGCCTTAAGTCCTTCTCAGGCCGTCGCCAGGATCAACCAGGTGCAGATGATCCGTGATGTGGATGTTTTGTATTCGACACGGATTGACGAAAAACCGGTTTCGGAAGCGTTGAAAACGTCATCTGTAATCAAATCCGGCTTTGAAGCATGGCGCCAATCAGACGGAAAATTTAGTAATTTTTCAAATGAAATGCTGGCAGAGGTGTTGCCGTCGGCGCTGATATATCATCCCGATAGCAAGGACCGGGATATCGTATTCTCGTGGATCGGTCATCGATCATTTACAATGCAGATGCATGGACAAAAATGGGGGCGGGGCGCTTTGGGCCAACCCTTTGACCGCCCTTTGGGAACAGAAGAAGGAAATTACATCAGCAGGACCAGCGTTGCTTACGAAGAAGTCTGGGAAACGGGCGAACCCCGATACCAGTATATCCGCACACTGTTCTATACGGATGGACATGATCCGGAATGGCTTTATTACAGCCGCTTATTGACCCGTTGCATTCTCCACGACGGGACGCCCGCTTTGGTGTGCCTGTCTGAACCGGTCCGCAACGAATCCATTCCGCTCCCCGGAACGCCATAATTCGTCCAGTTCCTGTCCGGTAACCCAAACCAGATAGTCGTCGTATTGATCGTTGCTGTCTTTCCCGTCCTTTTCGATATGCCAACGGGGAGCCCATGGGTGGGAATGAAGGTAGCCTTGCTGGGCTGCCCATCCTTTCTTTATATTTTTTGGCACGACAAGACCGTAAATGTAATCCGGGTCAAACCTGATTAAGGCCAGCAACATGGCAAATTGTGCCAGTATCGGTGCCAGGCCAAATTTTCTTGCGGTCCGATCCATCCAGAAATCTCCATGATAACAAACACCGCCTGAAATTTGATGCGAGGCCGGTGCCGTATCGAAACTGGATTTTTCAATATCGACGTGCAGTCCGGCGGGGCTAAACAGGTCCGCGTTCTGTTGCCATTGGAGGGCCAGGGTGGATTTATCCAGGTCATCGTATCGCATGGCCTGCGCATGAACTGTGTTCCCGGCATCGTTCACCCCCCTGATCCAAAAACCGTTTTCAGGACCGATGGTGCATTTGCTTGAATCAAAGATTCCGGTAATCGCACCCCGGTCGGGCAGGGCCAGCACCGTGTCACGGAATGAATCAAAATCTGTTTCATAGACGGCGTGGATCCCGAAGGTTGATATATCGGCACTTAGTTTCAAAATATTGCGACCCAGATGAGCCTTCAGGTTTTGTTTTTCACGAAGCAGGGACGACAGGTTTTCAGTCATGGTACTTTCATTCCTTTGTTAAAAGATCAGACGTTTCGACATGCCGCCCCGGGCGTCACGAGACTTCGGCAAGTCGCGGGTCAGGTTGATTCGTTTTAGCCATCGATCGGTTCCGTCATACCGGGCGCTAAACGAACTCCGCCCATGTACAACCCGCGAATTGTCAAGAAACAGGATCTCTCCGGGGGCCAGGGAAATGCCTTCAAGGTTGTGCTCTATGGCATCTTGCAGCGCTTTAAGGGCCCGTTTGGCTTGTGGGTCGGTAGACAGGTCATCCATGTACACAGGGTCGATACACAAGTTCGGCTGACGACGGGATCCGCTAAGGATTGCTGTTTTTGGCGGTTCTTTTTCGGTTGTTTGCCTGTTCAGGTACGCAGTATCGAGTTCGTTTTTGGATATCTTCCTCCCGGTGCTCTTTTGTGCCCGGTATTCAGGTGTGTGTGATTTGTCCGTGTGTATTGTGAAACGGGGTTGGAACAGGATGTCGAGGTTTTCCTCGTCGATTTCATCAGGCTCGAACGCGCCGACCGTTGTTTGGATATGTGCCGGATTTCTAAGGCACATCAGGCCAACATGATCGGCACGGTATGGATGGAAGGCGTCCTCGGTATGCCAATAAAGGGTTTCCGTGCTGGATCCGCCCATCTGCTCGTGTTCCTGACCCTTGATTGGCAGAACGTCATGCACCAGATGGCCCCCCTGTTGCGTCCCCCATGCAAAGACATCTCCCAGTAACGCGCCGCACAACATGAAAAACAGGTCTTCGTGACGTGTTGAGGAAACGTTGGTGGGGTGATCCCAGTGGCTCGGAGTCGGGCCTACCTTGTCCTGTTCTATGGGATACCCGGACAGGATAGCGACGCCAGACCCGCCATCGGACAAACGAAAGCTGTTTAGGAATTCCCGGACACTGCGGGGAAGTTCATGGGCGAAGACGTTCAGGTCAGGCAGTAAGTCATCGACTTCGACGGTGGCATAAGATTTGGATAGTTCTTGAACCAGTTCAAGGGAGCTGGAAATTTCCTCGGCACTCATTTGATAGTGGATAATCATGGTGTGTAATTCTTTCAGCAATAAATACTATTAAGTGTATAAATTGAACTTAACTCCCTTTTTAAGTGTTTTGTCAAGTTTGTCTGATCATTGAAGGTTGAGAAAATCGTCGCCATGATGGAAATCCCGTTGGGCCTGGGCGATACTGTGGCGGTCTTGCTGAATGTGTATGAGTGACGAAGGTCACATCGTTGTGACGGCGCAACGCCTATACAAACTTCAAATTAAAGTCCAAAGGCCACTGATGGCGTGGATGCAATCGCTGCTTTGAGAAACACCTGAAAAGCATCATGACAAACGAATTAGACCAGCCTTATCCCTTAAAACGATATTTCCGACTGTGGATTTTACCGGCGTTTTTGGCGCTCGCGGTTTTAATTCCGGCGTTTGCCGGGTGGGGTGGGGCCGGTCTTATCGAATCGGTTTACCTTATTTTGGCCGAACGTCGGGCCCAGGTTATCGACCGTGCGGTAGAAGAAGAACTTAGCAAACCTTGGTTAGACCTTAAGACGACGGATGACCCGGGCAGGGTCTTTGCCGAACCGGATGGTAAGGCCTTGTTAAAGGCGCTTGATGACGAGGTGTTGGAGCTCGACCTTGAGCAGTTGAAAATTTATGGCCGCGACGGGGTTATCCTGTACGACAGCGGTCACCTTAAAATAGGCAACAAGGATGCCAGCAGTGCCTATGTTGCGGCGATGACCACAGGACATCGAAGCGCAATTCTAAAGCCGCTGCCCGATGGCTCGTCGCTTTACGAATTATATGTACGCCTTCCTGGCACAGACGGTGCGCCACCGGTGGTGTTTGAATTGTATGAGCCCGCAACCGAACTGAACAGGCTGCTGTTTATTGCGGCGGCCCCTGTTGCCCTGGTCGCGGCGATAATGCTTCTTGCCATCACGTGGGGGCTGTCTCGCCTTGTGAGCAAGGCGCAGGGCGAAATCAATGCCCGTACGGAGATGTTGACGGAAGTGCGGGCAAAGCTGGAAGGTTTTGTGTCTTCGCGCGCGGTCACGGCGGCCCATGATTCGATCGGGTCAGGGGAAATTGTTTCCGAACGGGTAGAGCTGACCTTGCTGTATTCCGACATACGCGGATTTACGGCTTATAGCGAAAGCATCGAGGCGGAAGCCGTGGTGGCATTCCTGAACACGATTATGGGGCTCCAGATTGATATCGTTAATTCTGAAGGTGGCGATGTCGACAAAATGATCGGTGACGCCTTGCTGGTCCGGTTTGATGGGGATAACAAGGAACAGAGGGCAATGTCGGCGGCAATCAAAATTCAGGAAAAGCTGGCGGAATCGGACATGCCCTGTGGCCTTGGTATTGGTGTTTATACCGGCGATGTCATTTCCGGCGTGATTGGACCTGCAGAGCGGCAGGATTTCACCGTTATCGGTGACAGCGTGAACACGACCGCCCGTTTGTGTGCCGCAGCTGGTCGGGACGAAGTCGTCGTCGATGCCCAAACGGTGGCGGTGGCACACAGGGACGACTTGGGGCCAATTGAAGACATTAGCGTTAAAGGAAAACGCAAGAACGTATCGGTACGGCGCTGGCGTTTGTCGTGAGATATCGCCTGGGGGTGGCTATTCCACGCGTTGCCAGGTTTGTGTTTTGCAAAATATAAACACACAGCCCGAAACCTTGAGCGTTTTTTCGTTCTTCAGTTCCATCTTCGATGCATAGGTCTTGCCGTCTTCGGCGTTGTAAATTTCGCCGTCATTCCACAAAACCGAACTGGCCTTGGCCATTCCCGAAATCATGTTGGACCCCATCAATGGCTCAGAACGCTTGGACGCGTCAGAATTATTAACGTCCACCTTGGGATTGCCATCCTTGTCGTTCGGTTCTTTCAGCCAGACAATTTTTCCGCACAGCTTGGATGCGCAATCATAAATTTTGACATGCGCTTTTTTACTTTCAGTCAGCCATAGGCCCTTGGCTTCGTTCGCGTTGGCACTTGTGCCCAACGTGGCCAGGCCAAAAACCAATGCAATTGCCGTTAACCCAAATTTCGACATAACGTACCTCCCATATTTTGATGCCCGGTGTGATTGTATCGCATCGAGTCCGGCTTCAAAAAATAAAATATACAGGCGGCTGGTTCAGCCCGTTATTTACCTGCGTACCCGTTCCGGGTTTGGGGCAGTTTTCTTTCAAGCAAGCGGCCCGCGACAACGGTGCGTAAAATTTGCGCGGTACCGCCCCCAATGGTGAACATACGGGCATCCCGGACCATGCGTTCAAGCGGCAGGTTGCGGGAATATCCAGCGGCACCAAAAACCTGAAGGGCATCGTTGGTTACTTTTATTGCCGTTTCCGAAGCCAGGATTTTAGCCTGCGCTGCCATGGTCACATCCGGAAAGCCTGTTTCTGTGGCGCTTTGGGCGGCGCGATGGATCATCAGGCGGGCCGCTTCCAGCGCCGTCGACATGTCGACCAATATCCACTGCAAGCCTTGAAACTCGCAAATCGGTCGGCCAAACTGTTCGCGGGTCGTGGCGTATTCCAGCGCCAGGTCGAAGGCCCCTTGGGCAATCCCCAGCGCGACGGTGGCGGCACCAATCCTTTGTGCGTTGTAGGCGTTCATCAACCCGGCAAAACCCCGTTTTAAACCTTCGGGTGGAACGACCATCATGTCGTCGGGTATCTCCAGGTTATCGAAAATAATCTCGGTTTCCGGGATCCCGCGCAAGCCCATGGCCGGTTCACGTGTGCCAATGCTCAAACCTTTGGGCGTGCCGTCGTCGGGATTCCGCAGGGCGATGAAGCCAGCAATTCCCAACTCGCTTCCGTCCTCATCAAAGGCCCGGGCGAATATCAGGTGCAGGCGCGATACGCCGCCCCCTGTGATCCAGTGTTTACGCCCGTTCAACACCCAATGGCCGCCTCTTTTGTCGGCCCGTGTCGTCATTTCGGTGGCTGCCGAACCGGCACCGGGTTCGGTAATGCAGATGGCGGGTTTGTCTCCGGCCAGCACACACGCCGCTCCCAGTTGTTTTTGTTGTTCTGACCCGTACGCCATAATGGCGCCAATGGCGCCCATATTGGCTTCGACGACGATGCGACCGGTCACACCGCACGCTTTTGACATCTCTTCGATCACAATCACCGCGTCAGCGTAGCTCAAGCCCAGGCCACCGTAGGCTTTAGGCACTGTCATGCCCATGAAGCCTGCGTCTTTCAGGGTTTCGATATTGTCCCAGGGGTAGGTCTCGCTGCGATCAATTCCAGCCGCGCGGGGCTGAATTACATCAATGGCGACCCTGCGCGCCGTTTCCTGAAGCTGGCGCTGCAGGTCGGATAAGTCAAACATTCTCAGTCTCTTTCTATATTAACGTTCGCGGAATGCATCATCCATCGAAGACCGCAATGGGCCGATCAGATACTCAAATACCGTGCGGTTGCCCGTATGAATACTGACCATAATCTGCATCCCGGGGAACAGGTTGTATCTCTGCCCTTTTTTCTCAAAATGATCATTTTCCGGTGCGATCAGCACCTTGTAAAAGGGCATGCCTTCCGGGTTGACCAAAGCATCCGGGCTGACTGTCTGCACTTCACCGTTAATGTGGCCAAAGCGCATGGCATCGGCTGATGCAAGTTTCAGCGTTGCCAACTGTCCTGCACTGACGTACCCGACATCTGTTGTTGGCAGTTTTGCTTCGATAATCAGGCGGTCGTTTCCTGGAACAATATCAGCGACGGCGTCACCAGGCCTGAGAACACCGCCGACGGTGAACACATATAACGTTTTCATGATGCCGTCGACGGGCGAGCGAACGACGGTGCGTTTCAGGCTGTCACCAAATTTTTGCATGCGCTGACTTAGCTCGCGGAACGTGGCATAAGCTTCGTCCAGGTTTTGTCTATTATCCTGATCAAAAATATTGATTAGATCCTGAAGCGTCGCCTTGGCTTCGTTTTGGGAAGCTTTGGCCCGGTTAAGCGCCGAGGCATCTTCTTCAATACCGCCGCTCAATCGGCTCTTTTCTTTCAGGAGCTCAAGATGCGTGTAGCGGTTGGTCAGGTCTTTTTTGAGCAAGTCTTCGCTGATTGCGACCTGCTCTTGCACCATTGTAAGGTTTTCTTTGTTGTTACGGATCCGGGCAACAATTTCGTTTATTTCGTGATTATGCTGCGAAATAACCAGTTTTTGTTTGTCGATCTGATTCTTGTGGGTGCTGCGCCGGGCCTTGAAATACGCTTCTGCCTGACGGACCTGGTCGCGGTGAGTCGTGATCAGGTCAGCGTCGAACAGGGGTTTTTTCAGGCCTTTGGTTTGCGCTTCCAGGCGGGCAATCTCGATCCGCAAAAAGGTCAGGCGAACTTGTAATTCGCCCACATCGGCACCGCTGGTTGTTGGCTCCAGTACGACCAGGGATTGGCCCGCTTTAACGAGTTCTCCTTCTTTGACCAGGATTTCCCGAATGATGCCGCCTTCGAGATGCTGCACGGTCTTGACCTGGCTGGATGGCACCACTTCGCCGGTGGCCATGCTGACAATATCAAGTGTGCTGACTGCAGACCAAAACCCGAAGGCCAAGAAGACGCTGGCGCACAGTATGAAGATATAATGCGAGGTGTAGCCGATCTTTTCCTGTGGTTCGATGTCGTCGTGCCCAGGCCCTGATTGCGGTTGTGCATTTGCTTGCGTAGGGGCGTTCATGAGGCGGTCTCCGCTGGTGCTGTTTGTTGGGCTACCGCTTGCATGTCGGGGATTACCTGCCTAACCAGGGGGACGGGTTTTGCATCAAGATCAAGAACGATATGGCGGCCCTTGACGATGTTTTTATCGTGCGACATGACGATGACCGAACAGCCTCTTTTCACCAAGTGGCCAAGCACGGCATGAACCGCGGCGCTGCCTTCGGCGTCCAGGCTTTCCGTTGGTTCATCGATGATCGCCAACATGCCGTGGGTCGCCAGTGCCCGCGCGAGAGCAATGCGGCGGCGAATGCCTTCGGACAAACGCCAGCCGTTATCGACGACTTGTGTTTCAAACCCGTTTGGGCTTTCGTCAAGGAACCGTCTTAGGCCAGCGGCCTTGACGATTTGGTTCAATTCGGCCGGTTCCATATCCGGGGCATTAATCCGCAGATTTTCCTCAATGGTGGCATTCAGCAGGGAGGGTTCCTGCGGCAGGTAGATGATTTGCCTGCGCCACCATTCGGGCGCAATTTGTTGCAGGTCAAGGCCGTCGACGAAAATTTGTCCGCGAGAGGGTTCCAACAAACCAGCAATCAGCCGGGCGAGGGTGGTTTTTCCGGATCCATTGGCGCCGGTCACCACCAACACTGTTCCCGGCTCCAGCTTCAGCGAAAGGGATTCAAATAGCGGCGTGGTGCCGCCATCAAACGCAAAGGCGGCATCGCGAAACTCAAGGCCTCCCTTGTATTCCGCCATTGCCGATCCGCTATCGGCTTCCAGTGCAGCGGCCGACATTTGTCGAAATGTCTGTAATGCTTCGCGGGCCTTGGCGAACCCCGCTCCCAATTGGGAAAATTTAGAAATGGGCTGCAGGGCACGGGCGGCCAGAATGTTGCAGCCGATCATGGCCCCGGTATCAAGCTTTCCCAGGACCACTAGGGTCGCACCAACGGCGATCACCGCGACACTCATCAGGCCATTGGCCGTTTGGGTGAAGGTTTGGACAATCCCCTGGGCAGATGTCAGGTCGCGGCGTTTGCGCTGGGAAAAGCGAACATGTTTTTGCCAGGCCTGCCTTAAAAAATGACCGGCATTAAAGGCGCGTACGGTATCGCCTTCGCGGGTAACGGTGCCAAGCAAGGCACTGCCCTGGGCCGAAACGTTCTGCAATTCGGCGGTTTTGTTGCGGAGTGAAATTCCCGACCACACCCCGGCCAAAAATATTGTCACCAGAAACCCGGCGGCGATGTAGGCGATGATCGGTTCAATCAGATAAAGGACAAAAATGAAGATCAGCGAAAAGGGAACGTCCAGAACCGTGGTGATGTTGTTGGCGTTGTAGGCTGATTCCAGGGCCGAAACACCATTGACGATTTCCCGGCGGCCTTCCGGCGGAATCTGTTCCAGCGACGACATTCTGGCCCGGCTCAAAACGTTGAATCCGGCAAATGCGGCAGCCTCGTCCGGCATCACGTTGACCCCGCGGGCCAATCGCAAACGGGCCTGACGCATGGCAAATTCAAGTGCGATAGCAATCAGCACGCCTGTCACCAACGTCACCAGGGTGGCGTCAACGCCCTGGGAAACATAGCGGTTCAGCACCTGCATGACGAACAGCGGGCTTGCCAGCGCCAAGACGCTGATAAAGGCCGAGGAGATGATCAATTCGACGGCGATCACCGGTCTCGACATCATGCGGCGGATCAGTTCTTTCATTTCCCCCGGTCTTTCCCCAACAGCCTAATCGATTTACCCGCCGCGAGCGGCGGCAAACAGACTTTTTATTTTTGATTGGATTATCTTAGCGCGAATTGGCTGATTCTGCATAGCCGCCAAGCGCTTTGTCGCTATTGAATTGCGAAGGAGGTCGTAAAATCGTTTTCGTCCAGGTCGGCAAGGTCGACGCCGGTTAGTTCGACCTCTATTTCAGCAGCGCCGTCGGCATCGGCATCGATTTGCAGAATCTTTGTATCACTGTTAAAGCGCGCTTCGCTGTTCGTGTTGTCGCCGGAAAAAGCGGTGGTATCGGCCCCCAGGAAGTCGAAGGTGCCTTTGGCGATCGCGGAAAAGTCGATCACATCGACGCCGGCGGCATTGAAATCGCCGATCACATCCCGAAGGCTGTCGGTCGTTCCGGAATCTGCGGCGGAGGTATAGAGGAACACATCGGACCCATTGCCGCCATACAGGGTATCTGCGCCGAGGCCCCCTTCAAGGATGTCTGCACCGCTATTGCCAATCAGAACATCATCACCGCCCAGGCCGAGTATGTTGTCACCGTTAGACCCGCCAATGACGATATCGTCATCTGCCGTTCCGGTTATTGTGCTGCCGGACTGGAAGTCAAAATCCACTGTTGCCGGGGCGCTGGTACCCTGTCCATCGGTGAGGGTGTAGGAGAAGGTCCCGGACGGGGATTGTGTCGCGTATGAAGGTCCAAAATAAACGTCATCATCAATCGATACGTTGGCGCCGCTTGTATTTGTCGATACCGTGCCGAGGGACACGGCATCGCCATCAGCGTCACTGGCAGGGTCCGTCAGTACCCAGGTCGGGATTTGAACGGATGATCCTCCTGCTACATTGGTGATGATGGTTTCGCCGCTGGCAATGTTGGTGATGGTCAGGTTGTCGATCCAATGGTTGTCGTACAAGGCTCCTGTCCGTGCCCCGAAGCCAAAGTCCGGGTTGCTCACAGGGTTGGGACCGACATCAAGGTGATCGAAAATGGTCACACCATCACGGATTACGGTGACGGATTCTCCGACGTATTCAATGGAGAGGGGGATGAAGCCCGAGGTGCGGCCGTAATTGGGCAATAGTCCCGATGTGGCAACGACCTGGCCGTTCATCCACACCTGAATTTTATCCGGGTAATCAGACCACCCGTTGTTATAGGTGTCGAACGTGACCCGCAATCCGCTTCCGACGCCATCTTCGGCGATACTGGAATTCAGGTTGCCGTAATTGAAGCTCAGGCCGTCGGCCCCATTGCCGCCGCCGATGTACATATCGAATTCGGCCCTGAATTCATCAACCGTTTCGTTGCCCGTGTCGATAATGAACCAGCCCAGCTGGGAATACGTTGCATTGGTAAGGTGCAGGGCACCGCTACCGACATAGGCCGAGCCAAAAGTTTCTGATCCCTGGGGTGTTCCGGTTGAGAAATCCGACTGGAAGAAAACAGTATCAGCGCCGGGTATCAGTGGCACGTCGTTGACGGGGGCGACGGTTAATGTCGATGTTGCGGGCCGTGTCGCCATGCCATCGGTGACATTGAATTGAACGGCGATCTGGCCATTGAAGTTTTCGGGCGGGGTAAAGGTGTACGAGCCATCCTGATTGGCCGATACGTGTGTACTGGTGTGCGCAAACGTCAAGCCGGCTTCAAGGTCGGCATTGCTTCTGCCGGTGGTTTGTTCCAGCTGCGATTCGGAAATATAAAGTTGGCCGGAATTTGGATCAAGCGTGCCGACACTGGTATCGTAACCGGACCATTGGTAAATGGTGTCGGTATTCTCATCGGTCAGATAGAAATTTCCGAAGGCATCAAAACCGGTCCCCCCTTCCAGGGAGACATTGGCCCCCATCACCGCTTCGATTTGAGCTTTTGACAGGAATGTCGAAACCGTTCCCGTGTTGCTGCCGCTGGTTTCAATCCGGTAAACTGTATTGGCACCCTCTGTATCGATATTGGTGTCATCGACGACGATCAAATCGCCGTTGGGGGCCAGCGTCATGTAAACTTCCAGGTCGTCAAACGGCGTGCCACTGGCAAGGACGGAGGGCGTGCCGGTGCTTGTATCAATGGCGAAGATCGCATTGGGTTCGCCGTCTGAAGCGATGTATATTGTGCCATCGGGCGCGGCGACAACGCCGCCGTCCAGATCGACAGAGGTAATACCTGGCAGGGTCAGAAGCTGAGCTTCTGTCACAAACTGGGTCACCGTGCCACCAAGGGGATCAACTCGCAGCAATGAATCGCTTGTATCTTCAGATACATACACCATACCGTCGCTACCGATGGCCAATGACTTGATGTCAACGCCCCTGTCTCCCGGGTATGTCACGTTGGCGATGTCACTCCCCGAAACGATCATCACAAGATCGCCGCCATCTGCGGGCTTCATCAGGATCGCACCGGAATAGTTTTCGGAAAAAATCAGGTTTCCATCACTGTCTGAAGCAATGCCGCGATCTTCCAGGTCGGCGACGTTCAGTCCGGTAACGGCCATGATTTCGTCTTCGGTGACAAATACCGATCTGGCGCCGTCGGCATCAATTCGAACAATACTGTCGTCGTGTTCTTCCATGATGTACATGGTCGATGCCGTAACGAACGTCAGGCCACCCTCGCCGATGGTGACGTCATCACCATCCACGTCGGTCGCATTGGCAAGAAGTTGGGCGGCGCTGATGGTAATCGTGCCGTCTTCGTTCATTGTAAAGGTGTTGCCGCCGGCCATGGGGGCGGCGTCATTGACCGGGGTGACATTGATCCTGATCGTTTCGGTCTTTACCGAATAGCCGCCGTCGGTGGACGTGTCGTCGATGCTGATGGTCAGGCTGTCGGTGCCATTGAAATTGATGATCGGATTGTAGGAAATATGAAGTGCCAGGGCCGTGTTAATTGCCGTCTGGGTGCCGGTGAGGGTGACCGTATTGCCGCCTGTGCCGACGACACTTTCAAGGCCGTGTCCGGTCGAGACGTCCAGCGTGCCATGGGCGGCGCCAAGGGTCAGTGTCAGGGGGCCGTCGCTTGAATCTGCGTCGGCGATGGCAATGTCCGACAGCAACAGGCTGGTGTCTTCGCTCGCAAAAAGCACAGGGCCACCGCTATTGAATGCAAAATTCCGGATTGCTGCGTTGTAGGCTCCTGCGCCACCGGTTGAAGTGTCAGTCCATGAGGGATGCGACTCCGTCTCATCATATTCACCATTGCTTACATAGGCGATTTCGCCGTTGCCTAATGTGCGCAATGTCCAAGAAGCGCCTTCGGGGCCGGAGACGACCGTAATCGTGTCGCGATTGAGATCGAGCAATGAATCTGTGTCTTCATAATATCCAGTCGGCGTTATACCGCCGATATCGACCACGCCCGATGTCAGGCTGGTGCTGCCAAGTGCCGGAGAATCAGGGCCTTCATCACCGCTACTGGAATCGTAACTGTCGTTGCCACCAAGAAATTCAATCAGATCAGAATCTGTTGGGCTCGCGATCGAATCATACCCTGTGACGAATACGGAGCCGCCCGCTTCGACGAAGTCGGTCAGATTTTCAAACAGGGCGGAATTCGTATGCCGACTGCCGGACGAATAACCTGATGCACTCCAAAAAATCGCGTTATATCCGGATAGGTCGCCAAGCAGGGCCGGGGTATTGCCGTCCGAATAATCTTCCAGAACATAGGTTACGTTATGTCCGTCATTTTCCAGGACAGTCCCGATATCCGAACCCGCACCGCTGTCAGAAACAAACAAGATATCACGGCCAAACCCGCCGCCGTTTTCGCTTGTCGTGCCGTCGATCAGAATTTGCGGTGCGGCGTTAAATGAATCGATCCCGGGGCCATCGACATCGCCAACCTGGCTTGCCGCGTCTGCGACAGCGTCACTTAATGCTTGTCCGGTGAAGTTGGCTTCCAGGCCCGTGGTATCGCCGGCGGCTTGGACAAGTGCGTCGGCGGCGTCGCCCTGGGCGACGATGGACACCTGAGTAATGTGGGTTAACAGGTTGGTTGCGTTTCCTCCGCCGTCAATAACCGCGTCAATTTCGTCGTTGATGGCCTGAATGATATTGGCCGTGCTTAGGGCAGCGGCGGGAGAAACAATGCCGCCCGAAGAAACGATAATGACTTGTGCCATTACCGCCGTATCTGCGAAATCGGCAGTGCCATTGGTGTCAATAATCTGTGTCGCAAATTCTGACAACACGGCGTCCATGGCGTCGGAAATCGTGCCGCCACCGGCCCCTGAAATAAGCGACGCACCCAGTATCACAGAATTCAGCGCCTGAGCCCCGGCACCGAACAGGTCCGCGCCATCCGGATCGCCTGATGTGATCGCCGCGATGGGGTCTGTCTGCGTAAGGTCGGCGGTTGCTGAAAGGCCCAGAGATTGCTGCGCAAGGGCTGTCGCACTTGCAAGTGTTTCGCCTTGTTCGATCAGGGCGCTCAGCAAGGTGGTGATGGGTGTAACAACCGTAGAGCCGACAGGAGCCCGCATGATGCCTTCAAAAGCCAGGCCGGTGGCAACGTCGACGCCACCGATCATCACCAAAGGCCCTGTGCCGCCGGTGATTGAGAATTCACCGCTGTCATTGGTGGTGTCGCTCGCCTCGCCACCATCGAGGATGCCGTTGTTGTTGGCGTCGGCGAACACTGTGGCGCCGGTGATATAACCATCGACCACATTGCCGTTGGTTGTAACGGGGGCAGGTTCCGGCTCGGGTTCTGGGTCGGGATCAGGTTCTGGGTCGGGATCCGGTTCTGGGTCGGGATCAGGTTCGGGGTCGGGGTCTGGATCCGACGGGTCGCCCGATCCCTGATCGTCGATCTTTTCCAACAGTAATTCGCCGGCATCGATCAGGGCTTGCAGTCCGCTTGGGTCGCTGTCCCCATCTTCTTCATCGCCAGATGCCGTTTCAATCGTTGTGTCTTCTGTTTCCAGGCCACCAAGAATTTTTTCGACCAGCGCTTCGGCGCTTTGTTCATTGCCGATATCCGGTGTGATGCTGACATTTTCCAAGGCACCTTGAAGCGGTGTCAGGATGGTATCGCCGTAGATCAGTTCGATCTGTTCCCGTGACAAGACGACGGCTTCAGTTATCGGCCGGTTGATGCTGGCGACTGTTACCGTGCCGCCGGCAAGGTTGACAATCAGTACATTGGCGCCGTTTGAAATCACGATTTCACCGATGTCGCCATTTTCATCCGGCAGCAGGGTTACGGTATTCATGTTTCCTTCGGTGTCGGCCTGGCCGACCACCGTTGTACCGCGAATGCCGATGGTCGCCACCGGGGTGTTCAGAACCATGGCATCGGGCGATGTTTTGGCGACCTGGCCACTGACGAAAGAAAATACGCCCTGGACAATGGAAATCTTGAACGATCCTTCCTGGATGCCGGGGTCGTAAACCATTTCGTCCAGGGTCATGCGGCCCGATTCGCCCAGCGAGAAGGTCGAAGCGTCGGCGAATTCGATGTTGACGGCACCATCGTCTGCCGTTTCCAGTATATCTCCCTGATAAACAGGATCACCTTCGGACAGGGTTACGCGGGTGCCATCGGCGCGAACGGCCTCGACCGTGCCATTGGCGGTAATGACCTGGCCGATGGGTTCGGCAACACCGGTCAAAGAAGATTGGGCGATCTGGCCGGGAGCCAGCGGTCCGGACAGGGTCAGGACTTGACCGGCAGAAACAAAAGCGCCGGTTTCGGTCATCAGTCCGGGTGGGGTTTCAAGGTTGAAATAGTCGCGGATCAGCACTTTCGATCCATCGGCGCCAACCAGCATCAGGTCGGGCCCCTGGCGAACAAAGTCTGCCGCCAGCAACCAGCCGCCGCCGGGGATGATCAGATGGGGCGCTTCGGTGGCATCGATCAGCAGAATCGAGCCATGTTCGCCGGGTGATTGTGTTAAGTTATCACCCGTATCAAAAGTTGAGAGAACCACTTTTTCTCCTCGCCACGGTTACCGGTGACACGCCGATAACGAAAAGAGTTCCACGCCCAAAAACCCTCAAGCCTTATTCGCGTGTTAACAAGACCTGAATGACCAAGCAGAGTTATTATTGCGTCACTTAGGAATCAGTATAGCCTAAAAACATGACAGGGACCTTACAAAACAGAGTATGCAGAAGCCCTATTTCCCCGCGCAGACCACGTTCCATAGAAAGGCAGGTCGAGCATTGTTTTGAGTCGGGCACCCAGATATTCGATCATCTGGATAGATGATCCAGGGGCGTTTATTGGGCTGTGAACAGGGCCGGGGATAGCTGTCCCATGGCCGCCAGCAGCGCATACGAGGCAATGGCTTCGTCGACTTCCGCCGCCGAAGCATCGCTCAGGGCGTTTAGAAGCTGGGTTTCACCATCGAGCACATCAAGCAACGAACGTCGACCGGCCTTGCGTTCTTCCCGGGCATCTTCAAGGAATCGGGTAACGATTTCCGCCTGGTTTTTCAAGGCCCTGGTCGTCATGCGGGCCGTTTCCAGGTTGATCCAGGCATTTCGGGTCAACTGTTCTACACTGTCCTTGCGGTCGGCCACCCGGCGGACCGTTGCGGAATGATCTTTTTCAGACGCGCGCAACGTATTCATCGCCGTAAAGCCAAGATTGAAAGGGAAGTTCAGTTCGACCCGGGCTTCAGATTCCCGTTGAAAACCTGCTGTTCCGCTAACATCCTTTTTGTACAATTGTTCCACAACGCCCTTCAGGGTCGGGTAAAATTCATCCGAGCGGGTCGAATTGATTGACTCGGCGGCAATCTGCGTGCCGATGACCTCTGCTTTCAGGCTTGGATTGTTTTCGTACGCGATGGCCAGGGCTTGTTCCAGAGTCGGGGGCAGGGCGGTTAGCTGTAAATCTGGCTTGACCCAGTCTTCAGGGTTCGCAGGCTCGACCTCGAAGACGGCGCGAAATTCGTTTTTGGCGACTTCAAGACCGCCAAAGGAAACAATTCGACGAGATTCTGCTCCGGCCAGGCGCGCCTTGGCCTGCAAGACGTCGGTTGAAAAACCTTTTCCGGATTCAACCAGGGCATCTTCAAGTTCGGTCTGTTTCTTGATATTGGCTTCCGAACGTTTGGCAAAGTCCAGCGACTGGACACTACGGGTAACGTTAAGATAGGCGCTGATGCCCCGCAGCAAGACATCTTGACGGGTGGTGTCGAGCACAGCCTGGCTTTGGTCAATAACAAGCGTCGATTGCCGGATATCGGCATTGGTTTTGCCAAAGTCCCACAGCAACTGGGTGATTGTGATGTCGGCATTGCGCGACACCATGGCCGTATCGTCAGCGGCGGGGCGCTGTTGACGCTCCACCCCGTACGCGGCATCGATGTTAAGATTGGGGTACCAGTCGCCAAGTGTTACTTTGGCCCGCTGGCGTGCCGCTGCCAAATCATCTTCGGCGGCTTTGATCAGATTGTTGTTCTGGGTCAGGTCAAGGACCAGCTCGGCCATTGTGACTGCCCGCGCCTCGGCCAGGAAAGCAAAAGTAGACCCACACAAGACAGCCGATAAAAGGCCGATCTTGAGCGTCTTCGCAACGGTTCTTTCTGCCATTAGCCCCATAGTGCAGTATTTCCCCAACTGAAGTATGAAGTTCACCCTCGTGCCGATTTGGGTCTAAGTATGCCCAACCATTGGTTATTCAGCCTCTATGAAGTACTATATACGCTTACAAATAGCAACGCCGTATCCGGGAATTTGAATTTTGACCCTGTTCAAGAAATGGTCTTTGAGATGCGCCTGACAGTGTCACGCATCGCGCTGTTTTCATTGGTGTTTTGTGTTTTCCTTTCGATCCCCAAAGGGCCGGTCATGGGCAATCATCTGCCGACACCGGTCAGTTCCCAATTCAAGGGGATGACACTGATCGCCATACCGGTGGAAAAAGGTGAATCGTTTGACGTTCCGGTCATTGCATCTGGCGACGCCCTGGAGCGACTTCGACAGGCCATTTTGGTTCTCATGGCGCGCTCTCCCACCAACGCAGGCTTTATCACGCGCCTCAAGGCGCGGGGGCCGGTCTATATTGTCTACGATCCACACTACCCCAATACACGGGCCTATCCAGCGACATTGAAGGTCGCCATGTTCCTGCCCAAGTACCTTCCGGCAAAAGCGAACAATTCGGCTGGTTCTGTGGATAAGGAATTCCTTGTTGTCGTTGGACGTCACGGTATCAAGTGGCCTGCGGCTGATCTGGCCGCCGTGCTGGTTCATGAATTGGTGGGCCATGGCATGCAGCATTTGACCGACAGTCGTTTTGAAATGCGGCAGATGGATGTTGAATGTGAAGCCTGGTTGTATCAGGAACAAGCCCATCAGGATTTCGGTTTGGACAAATTGTCGCCTGAAATGATCCGGTTTCAGCAGCAGCTTGCGTTCAATTGCCATGAATTCATTGATTTCCTGGGCAGGACCGACACGCCCGCCCGCCAACAGTGGCGGCGTTTGAATCCTGACGTTCCCGCCTTGTTGGATAAATTCAGCGATTACCTGGAAGAATTACGCGCCCAGGGCGCGGTGGCGAAAACCAAGGCTTTTGCCAAGGCCAGGCGCGACGAAAAGCGCAGCAGGATTTACCGGGAAGGACCGTCGTCTGAAATTCGCAGAATCGGTGACTTGTACTTGTATGGCATGGGGGCTGTTCAGGATTATGGTGTCGCTGCTAAATGGTATGCACGCGCCGCAAATCTCGGCTGCGCCGCCGCCCAGCTTAGGTTGGCGACCTTGTACCTGGACGGGATCGGAGTCGAAAAAAACCTGCAACAGGCCTATTTTTGGCTAAACATCATCATCCAGGGCGATGATCCGCATTTGTTGGAAAAATCGATAACGCTTTCGAAAATTGCGGTAAAGGATATGACGCCCGACCAGGTCGATCTTGTTGACAAGCGGGTCGGTGATGCCTCGCTTGCTTCGCAAACGTGCGACTAGTTTAATCGAGGTTGGTTCGGAAAGTGATTTCCCCGTCGCCAACGTCTTCGTATAGTGTCGTCTGGACTGCTATTTTGGATATGGAACAACCATGGTCGAGAACCGCCGCCACCCTCGCGAATTTGTCAACGAGCCCGCCGTCGTTCATGTGGGCGGGGAAGTTTATGAAGGCACGATCACAAACATATCAAAAAGCGGCGCTGCGGTGGAATTTGTCATGGGACAGGGCGATGACCGGATCAGTTTTGATATCGGCAGTTCCATTGAAATCGATTCAGAATCCTTGGGACACGTGACAAACGAAGGCGACGGCCAAGTCATTCGCCATTATGATGGCGGCTTCGTTTTTAATTTCGATGGCTACCGGGTCGACAAGAAAGAGACCTGAATAGAACTTCGGCTACTTCAGGCTCGCGTAGGCGGCGGGATCAAAATCGCTGACCTGAATGACTGCGTCGCGCAAGATTTCAGCATTTTCGATCAGTGCCCCTTCTTCGTGACTAAGAATACCGGCGTCGAAAGCGGCGCGGGCCATTTCGATCTGGCTTCCCTTCTTTAGTCGTCCTTCCTTGCGGGCTTTTTCCAGTTTTTCACGGGCCGGGGCGGCGGCGGTGACCTGCTTTAAGGCGTGTTCCAAAGCGCCCATTCCGGGGCTGTTCGATGCGGGCATATATATACCGGCGCACAGGTCGTCGCGTGCCGGGCCATCGCTCATGACGGCTTTTGCAACGGCGTCGATCTGTCGATCTTTCAGTTTTGAACGCGATGCCCCCAGCGGGAATACGACGGCCTTGGTCAGCCCGGCGGCAACCTTGTTGGGGAAATTGTCAAGCACACCCAGCAGGGCCTGTTCGACCTCGTATGTGGCATGGGTACAGGCCCAATCCAGAAAGGCCCGCTGGCTGTCGGGGCGTCCCTGGTCGTGGAAATGTTTCAGCGATGCCGTGGCCATGAACATCCAGGCCAGGGCATCGGCTAACCGACCGCTTAGGTATTCCTTGCGTTTCAAGGCACCACCCAAACTTCCAAGTGCCACATCGGAGATCAATGCGAAGGCAGCTGACTGCCGCGCGATGGTTTTGTAATGACGGGCTTCGAACCCCGAAACCGGTGATGACGCCAGGGCACCGCCGGTAAGTCCCAGCGTAAACGCGCGGGTGGTGTTCTTGGCGATGTGACCCATGTGGCCGAAAAAGGCCTTATCGAAGGCGGTGGCGTCGCCCGCCGTGGCGGCGGCCATTTCGTCCTGCACATAGGGATGACAACGAATGGCTCCCTGCCCGAAAACGATCAGCGACCGGGTCAGGATATTGGCCCCTTCGACGGTAATGCCGATGGGGATTGCCGTGTAGGCACCGGAATATATATTTCCCGGTCCCCGGCAAATTGCCGAACCAGCATGGATATCCATGGCGTCATTCAGGCACGTGCGCATGCCTTCCGTCAGGTACGCCTTGACGATGGCTGAAATGACCGATGGTTTTTCTCCAGCATCTACGGCACCAAAGGCCAGCCTGCCCGCCGCCGTCATGGCGTATGAATGGCCCGCAATTCGGGCGACGCGTTCACGAATACCTTCGAACTTGCCAATGGGCATGCCAAACTGTTCGCGCACATTGGCGTAGGCACTGGTCGACCTGGCTGCGACCTTGGCCGCCGAAACCGATTGGGATGGCAGGGAAATCGAGCGTCCCGCCGCCAGGCATTCCATCAGCATGCGCCACCCATTGCCGGCCCCATCCAGGCCACCGATGATAACGTCCAGCGGTACAAACATGCCGTCGCCGGAAACCGGCCCGTTCTGGAACGGCACCCCCATGGGGTCGTGCCGGTTGCCGATGTTCATACCCGGGGTGTCGCGGGGAATCAGGGCACACGTGATGCCAAAATCTTTCGTATCACCAATCAAGCCATCGGGGTCTTCCAGGCGGAAGGCCAGGCCAACCAGTGTCGCCACCGGGGCCAGGGTGATGTAACGCTTGTTGAACGTCAGTGAAATTCCGATGACTTCCTTGCCCTGCCAATTGCCCTTGCGGACAATACCCACGCTTTGGCCATTGGCGGCATCGCTACCGGCACCCGGTTCGGTCAGGGCGAAACAGGGAATATCTTCGCCACTGGCGAGGCGCGGCAGATAATGATTTTTCTGTTCATCCGTGCCGTAGTGCAGCAACAATTCGCCGGGTCCCAAAGAGTTCGGCACCATGATGGTGACGGCGGCGGTCACATTGCGGCTGGAAATTTTTGTCACAACGGCGGAATGGGCGTGGGCTGAAAACCCAAGGCCGCCATATTCCTTCGGGATAATCATGCCGAAGAAGCCGTTGCTTTTAATATAGTCCCAAATTTCGGGCGGCAGGTCACGGTCCTGGGAAATTTGCCAGTCATCCAGCCGATTGCACAGTTCTTCAGCCGGTCCGTCCACGAATGCTTGTTCTTCTTGCGTCAGCGGTGTGATCTTGAAATCGAGCAGCTTGGACCAGTCAGGTTTGCCGGAAAACAATTCGCCATCCCAGCCGACCGTTCCGGCTTCCAGTGCTATTTTCTCCGTTTCACCCATTTCCGGCAAGGCCCGCCCAACGGCCTTCATGATCGGGCGAGATATGATGGCGCGCCGGATAAACGGAAGTCCGAACAAGGCAATCACGATGATGGCCAGGGAAATCAGGATCAGCATGGATGTGGACATGAGGGCGTTCCTTAATTACGCAGGGGCTTGCCGGTTTTTAACATGTGTTCGACCCGCGCCCGTGTTTGCGGCGTTCTGGCAAGTTTGATCAGGCCGTCGCGTTCCAGTTTCAGAATTTGATCTTCGCTAACGGTATCCAGCATGTCGGTGTCGCCACCGCTGAGCACATGGGCCAGTACGCCGCCGACCGTGGCGTCATGGGGCGTGGCGACGCCCTTGGCGACAAAGTCCCGCACGGCCAGTTGCAGGGCGGTACGACCGGTTGGTCCCGGCAAGTTCAATTCGTACGGCTCTGGAGGGGTGTATCCGGGGGCCATTTCCAACACCCGGGCCTTGGCCGATGCCAGCACCCGGTCGCGGTTCATGACCACATTGTCGTGGTCGCGCAGGAACATATGATCCCTGGCTTCCATGGCCGAAGTCGCGACGGCGGCCATGGCGATGGTTTCAAATGCCTTCATCACCGGCGGCATGGGGCCGCCCGGACGTTTCTTGTTGGCGGTCCAACGACCCAGCAGTTCCTTGCAGCCGCCCCAGCCGGGAACGATACCGACCCCGGCTTCGACCAGTCCGATATAGGATTCTGCGTGGGCCTCGACGGCGTCACAATGCAGCAGCACTTCACAACCGCCGCCCAAAGCCATACCCGACGGAGCGCCAACCACAGGGAAGGGCGCGTATTTCAGTTTCTGATAAGCGTCCTGGCCGCGCTTTACGGTCCAGCGGATGAACGGCCAAAGCCCCAGCTTGCCGCCGTACAGCATCAACCCGATGTTTGCGCCGACTGAAAAATTGGTGCCCTCATTGTGCACGACCAAACCTTTGAAGCCGCGCTTGGGTAATTCGCGCACGGCTTTTTCGATCATGAACATGATAAAGGGATTCAGGGAGTTCATCTTCGAGGTGAACTCGAGGCAGGCAACATGGTCGCCCAGGTCCCAGACGCTGGCGGACATATTTTTGAAGATCGGTTTTGATGCCCGTTTGATGTCTTGCAGCAGGAGCACACCGCCCGGACGTTTGACGTCTTCATAGCCAGATCCGGTGAATTGTTGCAACCGTCCTTCCCGCACCCGGTAGAAGGTTTTATCGCCAATGGCGGCCAGTAGCGGCGGCACGGTCATGCCGTCTTTGGCAAGGGATGTGCACATCCAGGCGGCGCCCAGTTTGTCGATCAGTTCAAACGGTCCGATTTTCCAGTTGTAGCCAAGCCGCATGGCGCGATCCATAGCTTCGCCATCGTCGGCGATTTCCGGTACCAGCGAAGCGGCGTAAGCCAGCGTCGCCAGCAAGACCGATCGCGCGTATTTCGCCTCGGCGCTGTCGTGTTCCAGCATCGCCCGCAGGCCGCCTTTCTTGAAGGCTTTCAGGGCGTCGGGCTTGGGGCGGCGGGCTGGCGCATATTCACCGGTTTGCAGGTCGATCACTTCCTTTACCTTCTTGCCGCCTTCCGTGTTCAAACGGTAAAAGCCACCTTTGCCTTTACGGCCGGTGTAGCCGTCGGCGATCATCTTGTTGACCAATTCCGGTCCTGAACCGTAGGTATGAAAAATATCTTCAGGGGGGAGCGCTGTTTCAAAACTGGCCAAGATATGGGGCATCAGGTCGATTCCGACCAGATCGGCCAATCCGAAAATACCGGTTTTCGGGACCCCCGCAGGGCGACCCAGAACGGCGTCGACCGCTTCGACCCCGATGTTCTGGCGCATGGCCTCGGTAACGGCGGCATGTAGCCAGAAGGTGCCGATGCGGTTGGCGATAAAACCCGGTGTGTCTTTTGCCGGAACGACGCTTTTGCCCATGCCGGCATCGCAAAAATGGCTAATGCGATCAATGGCGGCGGGATCATTTTGGGCCGATGTGATCAGTTCCATCAATCGCATGTAGCGGGGTGGATTGAAAAAGTGGGTGATCATGAAGCGCTTTTGCAAAGAAGGGTCCATGCCTTCGGTCAGCACTTTAAGCGGCAGGGTAGACGTATTGGAACTGACGATGGCATCGGCTTTTAAGTGCGGCAACAGGGATTTGTATAGCGCCTGTTTGATGTCGGGTCGTTCGATCACAGCTTCGATCACCCAGTCGCAATCGCTGATAAGCGCCAGGTCATTGCCGGTGGTGCCGGGCGTTATCTTTTTCGCCATCTTCGGGTGCATGAAGGCCGCCGGTTTTTCCTTGATCATGCGTTTGATCGCACCGGATGACGCGCCCTCGGCGATATCAAGTAATATCACCTGGGCCCCGGCGTTGGCGGCCTGGGCGGCGATTCCGGCCCCCATCACCCCGGCGCCGATCACGCAAACTTTTTCGATGTTGCTCACGATACGGCCTCCAGTACCGTCGCGATGCCTTGGCCGCCGCCGATGCACTGGGTCGCCAACGCGTATCGACCCCCTTCGCGTTTAAGCAGTTGCGCGGCCTTGCCGGTAATGCGGGCACCCGTGGCGCCTAAGGGATGGCCAAGTGCGATAGCACCGCCATCGAGATTGATTTTCGATATATCCAGATCAAGATCGCGGATTGATGCCAATGATTGACTGGAAAAGGCTTCGTTCAATTCGACAACGTCCAGGTCAGCGGCCGTGATCCCGGCGCGTTCCAGTGCCTTGCGGCTGGCACCGACGGGACCGATGCCCATGATTTCGGGCAAGCAACCGGCTACGGCAATGGATTTGATGCGGGCCAGCGGCTCGATACCGTTGGCTTTGGCAAATTCTTCGGTGCAGACCAGGGTCGCCACGGCACCATCGGTCAGCGGCGAAGACGTTCCGGCGGTGACCGTGCCTTTTTCGCTGAACGCCGGTTTCAGGCCCGACAATGTTTCGGTGGTTGTTTCGGGACGGATACACCCGTCTTCGGATACCTCGTCACTATCAGTTTTGATGGCGACGATCTCGTCTTTCAATCTGCCACCGGCCTGGGCTGCCGCCGCCTTTTTGTGGCTTTCCACGGCGAAGGATTCTTGTTGTTCACGGGTTAATCCATATTTTTCCGCGACATTTTCTGCCGTTTCACCCATGCCCATATAAGCTGCAGGATATCGTTCGTACAGGCCGGGATGCGGCATGGGGTTGAAGCCGGTCATTGGAACCCGCGACATGGCTTCGACACCGGCACAAATAAATGCCTCGCCGGCCCCCATGTGGATGGACCCGGCGGCCATGTGGATGGCCTGCATGGACGATCCACAAAACCGGTTGACCGTGGCCCCGGCCACCGAAACCGGCAAATCGGCCAGGAAACCGATCAGTCGGGCGACGTTGAACCCCTGTTCGCCTTCGGGAAAGGCACAGCCGACGATCAGATCTTCGATCCGTTCGGGATCAACACCCGTGCGCGCGACCAGTGCACGCACGACCTGCCCCGCCATTTCGTCGGGGCGGGTCCGGGCCAGGGCGCCCTTATATGCCGGTGTAAGGGCTGAACGAACATATCCGGCAATAACGATGGAAGTCATGTTGGTGTATCCTTTTAAGTGTCGGCACTAGCCTTTTCGAGTTGCTCTGCAACCAGTTCCTTTTTCGATAATTTGCCAATCATGGTTTTTGGCAATTCATCCCTAATTTCGACTTCTGACGGGCGCTCGATGGGGTTAAGCGTATCATGGGCGAATTGTAGAATATCCCGTTCACTGGCCGTCGCGCCTGCCTTCAGTTTAACGTAGGCCTTGGGGCTTTCACCACGGTATTCATCGGGAATGCCAATGACCGACACTTCGGCGACGTCTGGGTGTTGGTATATGGCATCTTCAATAATACGCGGATAGACGTTGAAGCCCGAACACAGGATGATATCCTTGATCCGGTCCGTTAAAAAGACATAACCTTCTTCATCGAAATATCCCACGTCACCGGTCGCTAGCCAGCCGTCTTTTAGCACGGCATCCGTCGCTTCGATGTTTTGCCAGTACCCCGCCATGACCTGGGGCCCGCGTCCCATAACCTGCCCGCGTTCGCCCTGGGCGACAACTTTGTCAGGATCTTCAAGGTCGCGAATTTGGATTTCCGTCCACGGCATGGGAACGCCAATGGATTCGGCCTTGCTGATCCCCTGTGGCGGATTGCATGTCAGAACGGGCGATGATTCCGTCAGGCCGTAACCTTCGACAACCACGCACCCGGTCAGTTTTTCAAAACTGGATTTGACGGCAATGGGTAAAGCGGCCCCACCTGAAACGCAAAAGCGAATTGACGACAAATCGAATTTGCCGATGTCTGCATAGCCATTGATTGCGCCGTAAATGGTTGGCACGGCGGGAAACAAGGTTGGGCGCTTGGCGTGGATGGTTTTCAGCGCTGTTTCAAGTTCAAACCTGGGCAGCAAAATCATCTTTGCGCCGATGGCGACACCCAGATTAAGAATCGAGGTCATGGCGAAGACATGGAAAAAGGGCAGAACGCACAGGAAGCTATCGGTGCCGAATTCTTCACCTTCGCCCATCCAGATGCGCACTTGTTCGGTGTTGGCGGCGATATTGCCGTGGGTCAGCATGGCCCCTTTGGGAATGCCGGTGGTGCCGCCGGTATATTGCAGCACCGCCAGATCGGTCAGCGGATTGATCTCGACCGCCGTTGGCTCGGCGCTGTCCCCCGTCAGGGTGTCGAACGTAATTGTGTTGCTGTCATAGGTCACGGCGGCGATCGCACTTCTTTTGAACAAGCGGTACAGCACGCTTTTAAGGCCGGGCAGGGCGCCAGCCAGTGAACAAACGACAATGGTCTTCAGGGGTGTGCCGTCTTTGGCGGCGGCGACCTTGGGGTAGACCGTGTTGACATCGATGGTCAGCATCACCGTGATGCCGCTGTCCTTGATCTGGTTGTGGATTTCGCTTTCCGTGTACAGCGGGTTGAAATTGACAACGGTGGCCCCGACCTTCAAAATCGCATAATACGCGGCCACGTAATAGGGGCAATTCGGCAGGCAGATGCCGACCCGGTCGCCTTTGCTGATGCCCAGATTTTGCAGTCCCCGCGCCACCCGTTTGGCCATGTCCCCCATTTCGGCATAGGTCAGGATTTTGTCCATAAAATCCGTACACGGTGCTTGTGGAACGCGCTTTACCGCTTCGTCAAAAATGACATACGCGGGGTCCGTAGGGGGTGTTTGCCCCGGTGCCGGTGCTGGAATGTTGTTCATTTTTTCCCTCCTATTTACGTTAAGTCCCTGTTTGTTTTTGTTTTTCGATGTTTTGTGAAATCCTTTGGATAAAGGAACGCACAAGTGTTCGCGTCTTGCCGACGTCTTCGTTAAGAATTCCGTGCCGATCTGAAGGGATCCAGTGCAGTTCCTTGTCGGCAATTGCCAGTTCATTGTAGATGATCCGTCCGCTTTCCGGCTCGACCACCGGGTCCTCGTTTCCCTGAATAACCAGGGTTGGGGCCTCGATTTGGGGCAGGTGGTCCTGCACGTCGTTGGTCAGTGTTCGCATCTGGTACAGCCCGTGGGTCGGGATATGGCGATAGTTGATATCGGGGTGTTCGCTTTCATTTTCGCGAAACGGCATGATCCCTTCGAACGATGGTAGCCACGAGGCCAGTTTGTTGAGGCCATGGACCAGCGGCACAAATGCCATTTTGCGGTCCCGGTAGGCGATAGGGGCCGATACGGATGCCACGCCGGCCAGTTTTTCGGGGTGTTCGGCGGCAAACCTAAGGGATAGTGCGCCGCCCATGGAAAACCCGACGATTATGATTTGGTCACAAAATGCCGAAAGAATCCGGTGCCCGCGGCGAAGTGAATTGAGCCAGTCTCGCCAGGTCCGCTGTTTTAAATCCCAGGGCGACGTGCCGTGCCCGGCCAGACGCACCCCTAATACAGCCGTGTTCGGGTCCGATAGCTGCTGTCCGAATTCGCTCAATTCCGAAGGCGAGGCAAGAAACCCGTGGACAAGGAGGATGCCCGTTCGCACGTGGGTGTCCGGTATCAATAAATATGGCGCGCCGCTTTTTGTCGCGGTTTCCTGGACGTTGATTTCCTGATGCTCTGCCTGGTTGAAATGCACCTTGTTCCAAGTGTGGGCACGTACTTCGTCATGGAACAACAAGGTCGCGATCTCTCGATCCGAGACGCTAGCGGCTTTTTTTAGCGCGGCGTTGATGGCCTGATCGATTTCGACGATGGGTTTCACCTCATTGGCGTAAACCATGAGCGGGTTTTCGATGCGGATATTATTGAATTCGTAATCCTGGCAAAGTTTGTCGAGGAAACGATAGGTAGAACCGCTTTGTCCGATCAGCCCGGCTTTTCCGCACGTGCTTAAAAACCGGTCCAGTTCCATGTTGTCGCCATCGATCAGTCCGCGATAGCGGTCGGGCCAGGACAAGCTGCGGTGCAGGTGCACGTTGTCGTCCTGCTGCAATCCTTTCAGGGCCAGATAAAGGGTGCGGTGAAATTCCTTGACGTCGATGCTCATCTTGCCCTGCCCGACCAACTTGATCACAAGGCTCGATGTCAGATGGCTCAGGTTGATGGTGATCGCCGCATACATGCTGCGCGTCGCGGCTTCGCGAATACGATAGGTTTCCTTTGATATGCGCTTGGCCAGGATTTTTTCAGGCCAGTTGCCGACGTTTCCTTCGCGCAAGCCAAACAAGTCGTCCAAAGACCACACCGACAGGAAATATCTTTCAAGGATCTTTCGTTCCCACCAGTTCCAGCTTTTTTGCGGCTCGATCGGGCCGCCCAGGCGGATGTCCATATCGGTGTCGCGGAACAAAAGGTTACCCTCGATCACCAGTTCTTCAATGAACTTGTCGGGCAGCCCTTTGGCAAACAGGTCGGCGCCGTGACTTAAAATATTTTCATCGATCCTGATCGGGAAGAACGTGATGTTGGCGGGAACCATCAGGGTTGATTCCTGCGCCCTGTCAAAAAGAATGTCCTTGTTTTCAAGTCCTAGCGATTTGACCCATCTTTCGATCCTGTCGGTATCGTTGTTTTCAAACAGGCTGCGAATGCGCCACTTGAAAATATCCAGCGTCAACGCCAGCACCGCGCCACCGCGATGATGCTGCCGCCGCTCGTTGGCAGTCGGGGAGAAAATTCCGTACGATCCGTCGCTTTCAATAACCCGGCGGTCTTTGACCATGCCGCCTTCAGGAAAAATGATGACCTTCCTACCGCGCAGGATTTCGGCGGCCAGGAACGGCAGCAGGCCGGGCAGGTCGTTGGGTACGGCACCGACATTGCGCAGAAACTTGGTTAAGGTTCCGCTGCCTTTGAACAACTGGTGATCCGCGATGGATCGGCTGTAGGCTCCGGTTTCCTGAAACAATACCAGGGGCGGGATAAGCGTTTCAAATCGTGCGAAATGGTTGAACAGGAAGATTTGTCCCTGTTGCAGGATGTCCTCGTCGTGATGGACCTTGATGTTCAGGCCAAGATATTTCCTGACGGCTTCAAATGAGCTGACAAAACGGGCACAGGTCTTTTCGTCGATCGCATAGTCGGCTTCGTGCGTCATGGATGGAATTCCCGGCAACGACAATTTATTCCCGCAAATGTGGAGCAAATAGAAAAAGTTTGCGACATAAATCATGGCCCGGTCGATAAAACATTGTTACCAATGTTTTCAATATTAGACTTTCATCAAGTTGCCTCGGCCAAGTAATTTCCTTCGCTTCTCGTTGCCAATGTTGTTCCGTTGTTTAAGGGGCGCCTGAAATAATGCGAAGATCGCGCTGCGGGAAGGGTATGGAATACCCTTTTTCATCAAGCCGAACCTTGGCGTTGCGGGTCAGGTCGCACAGCGTTTGCCAGTAGTCGGGCGTATTAACCCAACACCGCAGGGTCATGTTGACAGAACTGTCGGCAAGGGCCGTGACAAAAACCTGAGGTGCCGGGTCTTTTAGCATGCGCGCATCGCTTTCCATTAACGCGAGCATTTCCGCCATGGCACCGTCGATATCATCGGCGTAGGAAACGCCGACCACCAGATCGACGCGCCGTTGCGGATTACGGGAATAATTGATGATGGTACTGCCCCACAAGCTGGAATTCGGGGCCGATATGGCGAGACCCGCGGGGGTTTTGAGTTGGGTCGTGAATAATCCGATTTCTGCGATCGTGCCGGAAATTCCACCGGCATCGACATAATCACCGACGCTGAACGGACGCAATACCAGCAACATGATACCCGCAGCGATGTTCGAAAGGGTTCCCTGCAGGGCGAGACCAATGGCCAGACCGGCAGCGCCAAAAACCGCCAGAATACTGGTCGTTTCGACGCCAAACTGGGCCAATACGGCGACAATGACAAATGCCAGAATGGCGTACTTGACAAAATTTGCGGCGATGGGGCCAACGGTATTGTCAACTTTCGGGATTTTCAAAATTGCCTTCAGGGTCAGGCGTCGGGCCCAGCCCGCGAAAATCCAGCCAATGATCAGGATAAGCAGCGCACCCAGGATATCGATGGCGTAAACCGTTCCCATTTCAATAAGTTGCTCTAGCAATTTCAGTGATTTTTCGTCCATGATCCCATTCCGGCAACGTCGCTTTGGTTCGAATCTGATCCTGAAACACAGGTGAAGTCCATTTCGGATCGCTTCATATGGTTTATACTACCCCATGCATTTATTCGAGACACTGTTGAAATTCGATCAGGAAGCCCTGATTAACTGGATATTCCTGATCCTGACAGGCTTTGTCGCCTGGTACGGCATCCGCTATCGTACCGTTGGCGGCAAACCCGATTTTGTGCACCTGTTGTTTGGCATCGTCGGCGCGATCTTCTTTTTGTTGGTCATTTTTCAAGACGCCATCGGCTTTTTTACACATCTGTAAGGGCCCCGTTGCGGGCGCGCCCGTGATGCGCTACAAAGCGCCCCATATTTGAATAATTCTATAGCCCCAGTTCGGAGAGCCCCATGGCGTCGTACAAGTACTCCTACGTGATGAAAGACCTGACCAAGACATTTCCCGGCGGACGGGAAATCCTCAAAGGCATCACGCTTTCTTTCCTGCCCGGTGCCAAAATCGGCATTTTGGGCCCCAACGGCGCGGGTAAATCGACGTTGATGAAGATTATCGCCGGGATGGACACGGACTTTGGTGGCGAAGCCTGGGCCGCTGAAGGTGTGCGCGTGGGGTATCTGGCGCAGGAACCGGATCTGGATCCGACGCTCGACGTTCAACACAACATCATGAAGGCCATGGGTGAAACCGTTAAACTGCTGGAGCGCTTCAACGAAATCAGTGCCCGTTTCGCCGAACCCATGGAAGACGACGAAATGAACGACCTGCTGACCGAACAGGGTGAAATGCAGGAAAAGATCGATGCCGTTAATGGTTGGGCATTGGAACGCACCCTGGAAATTGCCATGGATGCCCTGCGCTGCCCGCCCGGTGATGCCGATGTCACCAAATTGTCGGGTGGAGAGCGCCGCCGGGTGGCGCTGTGCCGGTTGTTGCTGGAACGCCCTGATATCCTGATGCTCGATGAACCGACCAACCATCTGGATGCGGAATCCGTGGCCTGGCTGGAAACGTTCCTGAAAGATTACGAAGGCACCGTCATGGTGGTGACCCATGATCGCTACTTCCTAGATAACATTACGAACTGGATTTTGGAAATCGACCGGGGCCGCGGTATTCCTTACGAAGGCAACTATTCGGCTTGGCTGGAACAAAAACGCAAGCGTCTGGCCCAGGAAGAAAAAGAAGAAACTGCCCGCCAACGCAATCTCAAGAACGAACTGGAATGGATCAGGTCCTCACCGCGTGCCAGGCAGGCCAAAAGCAAGGCCCGTATCACGGCTTATGATGACCTGTTGGCCGAAGCTGGCGACAAGCGACTCGATAGTGCCCAGATCATCATCCCGCCCGGCGAACGCCTTGGCAATTTGGTGGTCGAAGCCGAACAACTGCAAAAGGCGTTCGGTGAAAAATTGTTGATCGAAAATCTGAGTTTCAAATTGCCGCCTGGCGGCATTGTCGGGGTCATCGGCCCCAACGGTGCCGGTAAAACGACGCTGTTCAATATGATCACCCAAAAAGAACAACCCGATAGCGGTTCCATGCGTGTCGGCACCACGGTCCAGCTTGGGTATGTGGATCAGTCACGCGATGCACTGGACGACAAGAAAACCGTGTGGGAAGAAATCAGCGACGGTGACGATGAAATCATGCTCGGCAAACGCGCCATCGCCAGCCGCGCCTATGTCTCGCGCTTCAATTTCAAGGGGGCCGACCAGCAGAAGAAAATTGGACAGCTTTCGGGCGGGGAACGCAACCGCGTTCATCTGGCCAACGTGTTGAAATCCGGTTGCAACGTCTTGCTGCTCGATGAACCGACCAACGATCTGGATCTGGAAACCCTGAGCGCACTGGAAGACGCATTATCCGATTTCGCCGGTTGCGCCATCATCATTTCCCATGACCGCTGGTTCCTTGATCGCCTGGCCACCCACATGCTGGCATTTGAGGGGAATTCAGAAGTGGTCTGGTTCGAAGGCAACTACGAAGACTACGAAGCCGACCGCCACCGCCGCTTAGGGACTGACGCCGATACCCCGCATCGGATCAAGTACAAGCCGCTGAAAAGGTGATCTGAAGCGAGGGTGCCGAGTCCGGTTTCGGCCAGTAAATATTTGTTCGTCAGCGTAAAGTTGTGAGAATTTCCAACAATTGAAGGATATTTCTCATGGCTTTTCAAATTCACGCACTTTGTGAATCTATCTTTGATGATTTCTTTGATCTTTCCGATTCAGACCTCGCCAGGAAATCGGCAATACGGATGACCGCCGACACCAAGCCCGGATTTCCGTGCCGCGTTAGCCTGGCTGAGGCGGAAATAGGGGAAACGGTCCTTCTGGTCAATCATCAACATCAACCACACGCCTCGCCCTATCAGGCATCTCACGCGATATTTGTCCGAAAGAATGTCAGGCAGGCAAAGCCGTTGCCGGAAGAATTGCCAGAGGTTTTGACGGCCCGTTTGTTGTCGGTGCGAGCTTTCAGCAACAAGCACGTTATGATCGATGCCGATGTCGCCCAAGGTGTAGAGGTTGCAAATACAATTCGGCGCATGTTTGAAAATCCGGTCATCGACTATTTACATCTTCACAATGCCAAACAAGGATGTTTCGCAGCCCGTGTCTCGCGCACCAGATGACCGTTTTTAAGTGCTAAATCCTGACGACGACCTTACCAAAGTGCTGGCCTTTAGGTAGGGACTGAAGGGCGGCACCCAGGCCATCGAAGTCATGGATTTGCTCATCGAGAACCGGACGCAGGCCATTTTCTTCGATTTCGGCCATCATGGCCCTGAAATCGGCGGTCGAGCCGGTGGCGATGCCGATCAGGCGTTTGTGGAACATGAAAACGTGGGGCAGGTTGATGTGGGCGAGCGAGCCGCTGACGTTACCAACCAGCGACAGGGTTGCGCCGTTTCGGGCCGCCCGCAGGGATTGGTTGATGGTTTGGGCGCCACCAATTTCCACCACCAGATCGGCCCCCAGACCGTCCGTTAATGCCAGCACCGTCTTGCCCCAGTCGGGATTCTCCCGGTAGTTAATGACGTGGTCGGCGCCCAGGGCCGTCAGTCGAGCCAGTTTTTCGCCGCTGGATGATGTGGCGATTACCGTCATCCCCCGCGCCTTGGCCATTTGCAGCGCGAACAGCGACACACCGCCGGTTCCCTGGATGACGACGGTGCCGTCGCTCGAGGTGGGTTTTTGCATTTCGTTCAGCGCGTTCCAGGCGGTGATGGCGGCACAGCCCAGTGTCGCGGCTTCATCATTGTTTAAATGATCCGGCACCTGCACCGTGGCATCGGCCCGGGCGCACATGAATTGCCTGGCCGTGCCGTCAAGCGGTCCGCCAAGCAACCCTGTCCACATGTGGTCTTCGAAATTGCCATCAAGCCAAAGCTGGTTGAAACAGGGCAGGCGGCGCTCGCCAACGGCTATGCCAATGACCCCGTCGCCTAATGCGATCACGTCGCCGACGCCATCGGACAGCGGCACCAAAGGCAAGTCGCCGGACATGGAGCCGTAGCCATGCGTGACCATCAGGGTATCACGGTAATTGAGCGAGGCCGCCTTCATGGCGAGCAGAACTTCGCCGGGCCCGGGTTCCGGGACAGCGGCGGTTTCCATGGACAGGTTATCGAACGTCCAGTCGTTACTGATGCGCCATTGTTTCATGGGCGATGTCGCAGTTTAATTAGCTGCGGCTCGCAGGCTCGCTGTTTTTTCGCGAAGGGCGGTCAACAGGCCGGAAATCTTGCCGCCGCGCTGGCGAATGGTCGATCCGAAGTCCGACCGCAGGGTGCTGCTCATGGACGTGCCTTCAACGATGACATCGACGATCTTGTACATGGCGCCCTTGCGTGCGACACGCCAGTCCACATGTACGGGCGGGGCCCCGCCGGGCTGTTCTATTTCGGCAAAGACCGTGGCATTGTTTTCGTTCTGGGTGAGCGTCTTGACGACGATCAGGGGTTCCCCGGCATAGGCCGCAAACCGATCCACATAGGAGACCACCATCAGGTCTTCGAACAGAAGCAGGTATTCTTCGCGTTCGGTGTCACTGGCTTTTCTCCAATGGCGACCCAAAATCCACTTGCCGATGCCGTCTACGGCGAAATGGGTGGTGAAAAACTCTCGAAACAGGGCGATTCGTTGTTCCCTTGGGACCGACTTATCCGTCAGTTCACCAATAGCCTGTTCGGCCAGCGTTCTGACAAACGATGTCGCTTCTTCTTCGAAGGACGAGGCATGGGCGGGCGTCGTGGAAAACGAGACCGCGAAGCATAAAAGAAACGCGGAAAGGGCCTTGGTCAGTGATCGCCGGGTCATGTTCAAGGAGCTCACTGTCAGTTGGCTTGCGAAATTTCCTCAAGCGCCGGGCCATCGTCCATACGCTCGCCAATGCTTGGAACGGAAATTGTTGGATCGACCGTGCCGTTATTGATTTCATCGTTTCGCCGTTGACGATACAGCGTCCTGACCGTGGCATAAAAATCGAGCGATGATTTTTCAAGGTCCGCGATGGTGTCAAAATGCAGGGCCCGGAAGTCAAGGGCATCGGCGCCCGTACGGGTCGGAACGGCCCAGTCGTTGTCTGCATTGCCAGCCCAGATATTCAGTGGATCGATGATAAAGTCGACGACCCGACCAATGGCGTCACGGGGGTTGGACGGTCCCAAAATCGGCAACATGATGTAGGGGCCTTCGGGCATGTTCCACACGGCAAGCGTCTGGCCGAAATCTTCGTCGCGGTATTCCATGCCCAATTCGGCGGCGGTGTCATTAAAGCCCAGGATGCCGGCAGTGGTATTGACCAGGAAACGCGCCAGGGTTTGCAGGGCGTGTTCAAAATCACCCTGAAGGACGGCGTTGAAGAAAATTACAGGCGTTCGCAGGTTGTTCAGAAAATTATGAACGGCAACACGGCCTTTGTCGGGAACAACGTCTCTGTAGATCGAAGCCGCAGGTTCCAGGATGACCTTGTCGAGTGTGTTGTTGAAGGCAAAAACGGCACGCATTGTCGGCTCTGCCGGATCATTGATTTCCTGGTATTCGGCTACAGCCTCGGGATCAGATGTGTCCGGAGCCGTTGCGCATGCGCTGAGCGAAAATACGGTCAGAGCAACGATAAGGAAGCGGTGTGGAAGTCTCGATTTTATAGAACATGCCATATTTGAATACGCTTTTGCTGTTTTTTTATTGCCGTTCAAACGATCACAAAAAACCAACAGGTTCTCTGATCCGATTTTTTTTGTTCCCAGAGACGGCGATAAATATCGCAGTTTAAGGTTAACAAAAAGTACCATCGCAAGGGGAATATACACTCAGCCCCATATATCCTGCTTTCTCCATGCCACCTCCTGATTTTATCCACAAGGTTTGTGACATGCGTAGTCGATGCTAGATCAACCAGAAACTGAAATATCACAACGATTTAGGAAAAACCAGCAGTGACACCCTGAAAGTGAACCAAGGGGATACATGTGTTGCATAAAAGCAACAATAAAGAAGGGGGACTTCCTTTTGCCTGAAATTGTCATGGAAGAAAAATTCTGGACAGCCATCCTCAATCGATATAAAGATATGTTTATATTATTATAGCGCCTGATAACGTTGGTGTTTTTAGAATTGTGACGGGCTTTATTTGTTCATGACTACGATTGACCCCTTAATAACGGCCTTGCGAGCCGTGGCGGAGCCGACTCGCTTGCGCCTGCTTGCCCTGTGTTCCCACGGCGATTTGACCGTTAGCGAACTGGTGGAAATTGTGTCGCAAAGCCAGCCGCGGGTATCGCGGCATCTTAAGCTGCTGACGGACGCGGGCCTGCTGGACCGCAAACGTGAAGGCAGTTGGGTCTTCTATGGGCTGGTTCACCGGGGGGCTGGTGCCCCGCTGGTTCGTTGTCTGCTGGATTTGTTGCCAAAAAAAATGAACGACGACGACCAACTGGCGCGCGACATTGCCCGGCTGGACGCCATCAAGCGCAAACGGGATCAGGCAGCGCAGGCGTATTTTCGCACCAATGCGGGTGCCTGGGATAAATTGCGATCCTTGCACACAGATGAAAAAGAAGTCGAACAGGCCCAACTTCACATGCTGTTTGGGGACAACCCCACTGACAAGGTTGAAGACCTTCTGGATATTGGCACCGGCACCGGTCGTATGTTGGAAGTATGCGGCCCCCATATCGAACGGGGGGAGGGCATCGATCTGTCGGCCGAAATGCTGGCTATGGCGAGAAGCAACCTGGACCAGGCCGGGATGGGCCATTGCACCGTTCGCCAGGCCGACATCTATCAAATTCCCTTCGCCACGGCGTCGTTTGACATTGTAACCATTCACCAGGTTTTACACTTTCTTGACCGTCCCGCCCAGGCGATCGCCGAAGCGGCGCGGGTGCTCAGGCCTGGTGGGCGTTTGTTGCTGGTCGATTTTGCACCGCACGAACTGGAGATATTGCGCCTGGAACACAGCCACCGCCGCCTTGGCTTCACCGAGGGCGAAATCGCCATATGGTTCGGCGCCGGAGGCATGGACTTGACCGATTTGGCCCATCTTGCCGGTGATCCATTGACGGTATCCCTGTGGCTGGGCCGCAAACAAATGAAAGCCACCACATGACCAGAAACGAAGTCCTGCAAAACAGGCAAGCCCTGATGAATGTAACGTCAAAAGGGCGACCGCCGCATCCGACACTGATCGTTGCCTTGCCGTTGCCCAAGGACGTTAATGTTTCGTTTGAATTTTTCCCGCCAGCCACGGAAAAGGCGCAACAGTCGCTGTGGTCTTGCGTCGAACGTTTGGCACCGGTTAACCCGTCGTTCGTTTCGGTGACCTACGGGGCAGGCGGCACAACACGGGAACGAACCCACGAAACCGTCGTCGCCCTGGCTCGTGATACGGACCTTGAAGCCGCCGCGCATTTGACCTGCATCGGTTCCGGCAAAGCCGAAATCCGGGACATTGCCGAGCGCTATTGGGACGCGGGGATTCGCCATATTGTCGCCCTGCGCGGAGATGCCCCCCAAAGCGACGGGCCTTACCGCCCGAATCCCGACGGGTTTACCTATGCATCCGACTTGGTTGCCGGTTTGAAAGACATCGCTGACTTTGAAATCAGCGTTGCCGCGTACCCCGAAGGGCATCCAGAATCGGCCAGTGGAGAGGCCGACCTTGATAACCTGAAACGCAAGATCGACGCCGGGGCGACCCGTGCCATCACCCAGTATTTTTTCGATCCGGATACTTACCTGCGGTTTCTGGACCGCGCGCGCGCGGCGGGCATCTATGTGCCCATCGTGCCGGGAATCCTGCCCGTGACGAATTTCAAGCAAGTGCAAAAGTTTTCCGGCCTCAGCGGTACGGCGGTACCGGACTGGCTGGCCGCGCTGTTTGATGGACTGGATGATGATCCCGAAACCCGCAAGCTGGTCGCCGCCAGTGTCGCCGCCGAACAATGCCGTGTATTGAACGCCAGCGGCGTTAACGATTTTCATTTTTATACCCTAAACCGGGCCGACCTGACCTACGCCATTTGCCACATGCTGGGGGTTCGGCCTGATAGCACCACTGACGGGAAGAGCAATTAATATGACCACACCCATTGAAAAAAGTTTGCGCGAACGAATTCTTGTTCTGGATGGCGCCATGGGCACGATGATCCAGGAACATCGTCTGGACGAGGCGGACTTCCGTGGCCAGGATTTTGCCGATCATTCCATGGACTTAAAGGGCAATAACGATCTGCTGAACCTGACAAAGCCAGATTTGATCAGCGGCATACATACGGCATTTCTGGATGCCGGTTCCGATATCATCGAAACCAACACCTTTAATGCGACAATCATTTCCCAGGCCGATTACGGGTTGGAATCGGTGGTCCATGATATCAACGTTGCAGGTGCCAGGTTGGCCAGGGAAGCCGCCGATGCGGCATCGGCGAAGACTCCGGGCAAACCCCGCTATGTCGCGGGTGTCCTTGGGCCGACCAACCGAACAGCCTCGATCTCGCCCGATGTCAATGATCCCGGCTTTCGCAATGTCTCGTTTGATGAACTGGTCGCGGCCTATACCCAGTCTATCGGTGGGCTGGTCGAAGGGCGGGTCGATCTGTTGTTGATCGAAACCGTGTTCGATACCTTGAACTGCAAAGCGGCGATCTACGCGGTGTTGAAGTATTTCGACGATCACGGCATGACGTTGCCCGTGATGCTGTCGGGCACCATAACCGATGCATCGGGGCGCACGCTTTCGGGCCAAACGACCGAAGCCTTCTGGGCGTCTGTCGCCCATGCCAAGCCCATCAGTGTTGGCTTGAACTGCGCCCTTGGCGCGACGGAACTGCGCCAGCACGTGCAGGCCATGTCCGGTGTCGCCACGACCTTTACCAGCGTTCATCCCAATGCCGGCCTGCCCAATGAATTTGGCGGTTATGACGATTCGCCCGAACACATGGCCCAGATTATCGGCGAATTCGCCCGAACCGGCCTGGTCAATATTGTCGGCGGCTGTTGCGGCACCACGGCGGAACATATTGCGGCTATTGCGGGGGCCGTCCAGGACGTGCCGCCGCGCCAGATCCCGGCCCAGCCTGATTTCTGCACCCTGAGTGGGCTCGAATCACTGGCCATCGATACAGTCACCGGATTTGTTAATATCGGCGAGCGTACCAACGTCGCAGGCTCCGCCAAGTTCGCCAAACTTATCCGCGAGGGTGATTATGAAACGGCGCTTGATATCGCCCGCTCGCAGGTCGAAAACGGGGCACAGATCATTGACGTCAATGTGGATGACGCCATGCTCGATGCCGAAAAGGAAATGGTCACGTTCCTGAACCTGGTGGCCTCGGAACCCGATATCTCCAGGGTTCCCGTAATGATCGATTCATCGAAGCTGACGGTCATTACCGCCGGTTTGAAATGTGTCCAGGGCAAGGGCGTGGTCAATTCCATCAGCCTCAAGGAAGGCGAAAAAATCTTCGCCGACCAGGCTCGCGAAATCATGCGTTTCGGCGCTGCGGTGGTGGTCATGGCGTTTGACGAAGACGGCCAGGCCGACAGTTACGAGCGGATGATCGAAATTTGCACCAAGTCCTACAAAATCCTGACCGAACAGGTGGGTTTCCCGGCGCACGACATTATTTTCGACCCTAACATTTTCCCCATCGCCACAGGCATCGACGAACACCGCAATTTTTCCGTCGATTACATCAAGGCGACGGCTGAAATTCGCAAAAGCCTGCCCGGCGCCATGATTTCGGGCGGCGTGTCGAACATGTCGTTCTCGTTCCGTGGCAACAATCCGGTGCGCGAAGCCATGCATTCGGTATTTCTGTATCACGCCATTGGTGCGGGCATGAACATGGGTATCGTTAACGCCGGTCAATTGGCGGTCTATGCCGATATCGAAAGTTCTTTGCGCGAACGGGTCGAAGACGTCGTGCTGAACCGCCGCGACGATGCCACCGAACGCTTGTTAGATGTCGCCGATGAAACCCGTGCGTCGACCGCCAAGGGCGCGGTCCCCGATTTGACATGGCGTGAAGGCAGCATCGACGAACGCCTGACCCATGCCCTGGTCCGTGGCATTACGGAATATGTTGTCGAAGATACCGAAGAAGCGCGCCTTGATGCCAAACGCCCGATCCATGTTATCGAAGGCCCGCTGATGGATGGCATGAATGTGGTCGGCGATTTGTTCGGTTCGGGTCAGATGTTCCTGCCCCAGGTGGTTAAATCGGCCCGTGTCATGAAACAGGCGGTGGCGCATTTGTTGCCGTTCATCGAAGCCGAAAAACTGGAAACTGGTGCCGAAGATAAAGCCAAGGCCAAGGTGGTGATGGCGACGGTCAAGGGTGACGTCCATGACATCGGCAAGAACATCGTTGGCGTCGTCCTGCAATGTAACAATTTCGATGTTGTGGATCTGGGCGTCATGGTGCCGTATTCGAAAATTCTCGAAGTCGCCATCGCGGAAAAAGCCGATATCATCGGCCTGTCCGGGTTGATCACCCCGTCGCTGGAAGAAATGTGCACGGTGGCGCTGGAAATGCAGCGCGCCGGTATGACCATTCCCCTGTTGATTGGCGGCGCGACCACATCTGAAGTGCACACCGCCGTCAAGATCGCCCCCGGGTATGACGGCCCGACCCTGTATGTGACCGATGCCTCGCGCGCCGTCGGCGTGGTCTCCAGCCTGATGTCCGATACCGGGCGACAGGAATATGTCGATGACATTGCCCAAAAGTACGACGATGTTAGGGCCCGGCATGCCGCGCGTGACAAAACGGACCGGGGGCAGGGCATCACAGCCGCCCGCGCCGCCCGTCATCAAATCGATTGGCAGGCGACGACCCCGCCCAAACCCACGTTCCTGGGGACGCGGACGTTTGCAAACTACGACCTTGGCGAACTCATCGACTACATCGACTGGACACCGTTTTTCCGGACCTGGGAAATGAAAGGCGTCTACCCGGCGATTCTGGATGACCCCCACAGCGGCGAGGCGGCCCGCAACCTGTTCGCCGATGCGCGCACCATGCTGGAAAAGATCGTCGCTGAAAAATGGCTCACCGCCAATGCCGTCGTCGGTTTTTGGCCTGCCAATTCTGTTGACCATGATGATGTGGAAATTTATGCAGACGATGACCGTTCCGCTGTCGCCGACAAACTGCATTTCCTGCGCCAGCAGATGCTTAAAAACTCCGGCCGGGCCAATTTCTCGTTGGCCGATTTCATCGCGCCAAAAGAAACCGGCGTGGCCGATTACGTGGGCGGCTTCGCCGTTACCACGGGTCATGATATTGAAAAGAAAATCGCCGAATTCAAGGCCGACCACGATGATTATTCGGCGATCCTGCTCGAAGCCCTGGCCGACCGCCTGGCCGAAGCCTTCGCCGAACGTATGCACCAGCGCGTACGCAAGGAATTCTGGGCCTACGCCGAACACGAAGACCTGGCCAACCACGATTTGATCAAGGAACAATATCAGGGAATCCGCCCGGCACCGGGTTATCCCGCGTGTCCCGACCATACGGAAAAATCTACCCTGTTCCGCCTGCTCGATGCCACGGCCAATACCGGCATCAAGCTGACCGAAAGCTTTGCCATGCACCCCGGTGCGGCGGTCTCGGGTTTTTACTTCTCCCACCCGGAATCGCAATACTTCGGCATCGGCAAGGTCGCCAAAGACCAGGTCGAAGATTACGCTGCCCGCAAAGGCATGTCCCTTGAAGACACCGAACGCTGGCTGGCGCCAAGCCTTGATTATGATCGGTAATCGACTATCTGATAGTCATCATGCCGCTACCAAAACGTAATGGACGATATTTTCTGCTGACCGTATTGGGGTGGGCGTTCGTCGGTCTTGGCGTCGCAGGGTTATTTCTGCCGTTCCTGCAAGGAATTTTGTTTTTGGCCGTCGGCCTGATGATCCTGTCAGGCGTATCACCCCGTGCCCGGTTGTGGCGACAACGGCTGGTTGTGCGCTATCCGGTTGTTGGCCGCGCCCTTGATCGGGCCCGGGACTGGCTCAGGCGGTTCCGGCGATCATCTGGTTGATTTCATCCATGGACATTTCCGATGATTTAAGGGCGACCAGCAGCTCGATTTCGGTCGTTGCCACATCGCCCAGTTTTTGTTTGATCGCCTCGCGTACAAAATCGGTCAGGCGTTTTTCCATGTTTGGAGCGGTCAGCAAATTGGTCAGCAATTCGCGGCGGATGGTTGGCGGAAATCCCAGTAATTCAGATACCAGATAGCCCTTGGCCTTCATGGCGATGGCCGGGTTGATGAAGATCCGGTCCAGGCAATAGCTGTAGATACCAAAATCAAGCCGCCCGGCGACGGCGTAGGTGAAATCCAGGAATTCATCGCGAAACAGGTGCGGTGTGATATTGCGGTCCGCCAACTGGCGGATAATTTCGAGAAACGCCCGGTACCGCACCCGCGCCGGATTGATCTTGTCCTGTAACGTCGCCTCTATTTCCCGGATGCGAGCCTCGCGGAAGCCTGATTCGAGCAAGGATTGCGCGGTCATCTTGACCGTTGGGTCCAGCGCTTGTTGTTCGATCAGGGTGAACAGTTCTTCGTAAGCATCCCGGTTACGTTTGGGGTCACCGGCGGCCTTGCCCAAGGGCACCAGGGCGGCTTCTGCAACCAGGGGGTCCCTGGAAAAGATCGACGCGACGGAAGCCGCCGTGCGGTTGATGGCGCGGTTGTTCCTGAAATCGTCGGTAATAATGAAGCGGCTTTCATTGAACACGGTCAGGTATCGGCCGACCTTGGAACAGGCGACGAAATGTTCGGCCAGATCGGGCTTGCCGTGTGCCGGGGTGTGAAGAGCCTCGTTCATGATGCCACTTTATGCCAAGCCGGTGGGAAATGTAAGCATCGGTTATTCCTTTGTGTGGGTCGACTTGTTTTCAATACGGTCAAGCCGCAACCGGTGACGGGAATCGCTTAACCGGCGAACCGCAAACATCACCGCAGTCAGGGTGCCCATCCCGGTGGAACCGGCAATCAGGAACATAATCAAAATCTGGTATTTGACCGCTTCTGTCGGATCGACACCGGCTAAAATTTGCCCGGTCATCATGCCGGGCAGCGAAATCACACCAGCGGCTGACATGGCGTTGATAATATGAATAAGTCCAGACCGGCAGGCATCCCGCACTTGTGGGCGAAACGCTGCGGCGCGGTCATGGCCAAGGGCCAGCCTGGCTTCGATGGCAGAACGTTCGTTAACGGCGGCGTTCATCAAACGATCAAGGCCGATACTGATGCCGTTCATGGTGTTGCCAAGGATCATACCTAAAATAGGAATGGCGAAGCGCGGGTCGTACCACGGGTCGGGCCTGATTTGCGTGGTCAAGGCCAGCACGGTAACGATGGAACCGGCCAGCATCAGGCTGGTGGTGCCGATGCCATAGGTCCACAGGCCCGAAAACTTGCGTTTTTGCCGGGCCATTACCTCGCGTCCGGCCATGCCGATCATCACCGCCGCCGCCAGCCCTGTCCACAGCGGCGACACCAATGTAAACAGCAGCTTCAACACCATCCCGATCAACAATAATTGCACCACCATGCGCAACGCCGCGATGCCCAAACGTTTTTCCAGGCCCAGTCGCAGGTAGATCGACAGTACCCCGCTGAAAAGCAATAGCAACGAGGCCAAGGCCAGATCGAAATAGCCCAAGGGGACGAAGACGGTGTTCATGGGGCGACCTCCTGGCCGTCTTTTAACATCAACACGCGGGCGTCCAGCCGTTGCACCTGGGACTTGTCGTGGGTGGCGATGATGAGCGAAACGCCATCCGCCACCTGCGCCCTGATCAGGCTTTCAACCTGTTCCTTGCTATCGTCATCCAGTGCCGAGGTCGGTTCGTCAAGTAACAGCACCTGTGGTTTGCCAATCAGCGTGCGGATCAGTGAAAGCCGTTGTTTTTCACCCGTGGAAAGCCTGGAAACGGGCCACGAGAGGGCGTTCTCATCCAGGTTGATGGGCCCCAGGAGTTTCCGGGCGGCCTCCGGGTCGTCAAAATGATGGTCCACGTCATCTGCCCACCAGCCGCTTTCGGCGGCCACATAGGCGACCCGTTTGCGCCACTGGGGTGCCGGAATTTCCGCCCGGTCTTCGCCATCGAGCCTGATATCGCCATCGTTGGGGTCAAGGTCCGCCAGTGCCCGCAGTAGAAGCGATTTGCCGGCCCCCGATGGCCCCATAACGGCCATTGCCTGACCACCGGCCAGAGTGAAATCGATAGGGCCCAGGCCGGGCCGGGACAAATTTTTTATGCTGAGCATGTGCTTGAGTGTAGCATGAAACGGGACCGCCCTCTACTTTGCGAACTTGGCCAGATAGTCGTCCATGAATTGCCCCTCGATCAGCTGTTTTGCCGTGTCCGGAGGTGTCTGCGCCAGACCCATTTGCTCGATCTTGGCGACTACTTGTTTCAATGCCTGTATTCCTGCGTCCGTCTTGATGTGTTCTTCTAAAAAGGCACGACCGCATTTTTCCCACAACCCGTCAAGTATGGGCAGGCCGTATTCTGATGGCAGACCCGCCAATGCCTCCATCATATCGGTGGTCAGATAGGGCAGGTAGAATTTCATTTTAACGAGCTCATCGTCGGGCCAGTCACCGGCCAATGAAACGACGAAGGGGTCGGATTCAAGCAGGGTCGAAAATTCATCGCCCAACAGCTTGCGTACATCGTCGATGCGGGTGACGTAGGTTTTCTTCTTGCCCTTCTTCTTGTCGTTGACCTCGACTTCTTCGATCGGCCATTTGCCGATGGCGCGAATGACGGCCGGATCGCTGATCAACAACAAATTTTTGCCGATGGCGACGATCTTGGCGCTGTGTTCCAGTCCTTCGGAGATGGCCTGCATGTATTCGCCATCCCATTCCAGAATTTTTGGAAATTCCTTGCCAAGGGCTTTTCTCAGCGGCCTCAGGAAGTGCGTCGGTTTGCAGTCCTTCAGGGCCATGAAGTAGGTCTCGTCCTTTTCGAGCAATTTGCCCATGCGCCCGGCCAGGCCGTTGTTCAGTTCGCTTACCGTCAACGGGTCGAACAGGGTCATCATCTTCAGCTTGTGCAGGGCGTCGGGGTCGTTGAGCTTGTAGGAGCCCAGCATTTCATCAATTTTTTTTGGGTTATGCCCGGCTTCTTCAAGAATCCGCACTGCCGCTTCTTCCAGAAACAGCGCACGTGCCTGTGCGGGCGCAAAGCCGCAGCACCCGGCGGGAGCCTTGGGCGAGAGCTTCTTTGCCTTGCCCTTTCCATCGGCGGCAGCAATGAAGGCGATCAGGTCGGCGCCTACGGCAAGATCATAGAGCTTCATAGCCAGGATGGTTCGGGGCAGGTCCGCTTCGATTTCTTCGAGTGAACGCCCCCCCAGTTGGGGCAATTTCGATCCATCGGGGCGCGGGGCCATATCGTCAAGCTGATACAGTAGGGGCAAAATTTGTTCGGAAACCGTGCGCCGCAGTCGTTTGCGTTGAAGCGCCGTTACCTTGTTCCACAGGGCGTCGGGAAATTCCCACCATTTGCCGCCTTCAGGCCCAATGGAAACAGGTGCGGGTCGGGCGCTTTTCATTGTGCGTCGTTCAACCTCTGCTTTTGTCTGGCGGGAGGGGTTGGCCCGGTGCCAGGATCTATTGTCTTTCTGTGCATACGTCAAAACAATGAAAAAGGCGTTACCAACGGGGATTTAGAAGATGGTCCATGACCCTCGCTGACCCTATACTCCCGGCCATGGAATCTGGTAACCCGACGGCGCCCCTTGCGGGGACGCACATATTGCTTCCCGATGCCCCTGCCAGCGTTGCCGGGGTGCGCGGTGTTGTGTGGTTGACCGCCGACGGCGAGATTGAAAGCCTGACGCTTAAGGATGTCATTAGAAAACTGAACCCCGAGCGACCACCCATCGTGTGTCATGGTCGCGGTTATTTTCGTCGTCTGAATACCAGGCCCTTCCCGGTTTACGACGTGCTGGAACTGTTCGCCTTCGTCCGGCCCGCCCGTTTTGTTTTGCCTACACCGCGCGGCGTCGCCGAAGAATTGGGGTTGGCCTTGCCGGTCAGCCATGAAAGCGAAGCCGAAGTCCTGCTCAAGGCATCTCGCGCCTTGTTGTCTGAACTGTCATCCGGTCGCGATATCAAGGATGGCGATGCCCGGGCCATCGCCCTGGCCATGCAGCGCGGCAATTGGCCGTGGGCGGCGGCGGTGCTTTCGGCACTTGGGCCCCCGCCGGAAGGCGAAAGCCCATCGCGCAATATTTTCCAGGGGCTGGCCATGTGGAAACGGCTGCCGGAATGGGAAGACAGGCCACCAGCCGCCCCACCCCGAGATTTACCGGTGGAACCGGTTGAAGCTCGCGCCCAACTGGTTCGGCTTTTGGGAGGGGGCTCAGAAAACCGCCCCGAACAGACCGCTTATGCGGGTGCTGTGTCGGCGGCTTTTTTACCCCGCGACAGGGTGGGTGAACCCCATGTCGTATTGGCCGATGCTGGTACAGGGGTCGGCAAGACCCTGGGCTACATCGCCCCGGCCAGTGTGTGGGCCGAAAAGAATGACGGCGTCGTCTGGATCAGCACTTTCACGCGCAACTTGCAACGCCAGCTAGATAGCGAACTTGACCGGCTATATCCCGACCCGGACGAAAAAGCCGAAAAAGTGGTGATCCGCAAAGGCCGGGAGAATTATTTTTGCCTGCTCAATTTCCAAGAGGCGGTGTCGCGCCTGCGCACGGGCGGGACAGATCCAAACGGCGGCGAAGCGGTGGCTCTCGGGCTGATGGCCAGGTGGGCGCTGGCCAGCCGTGATGGCGATATGGTGGGCGGTGATTTCCCGGCCTGGCTGACCGGCCTGGTGGGCCGAAGCATGACCGTTGATTTGACCGATACCCGGGGCGAATGCACCTATTCTGCTTGCGAACATTATAGCCGCTGTTTCGTCGAGCGCACGATACGCCGGGCCCGTCACGCAAAGCTGGTGGTTGCCAATCATGCCCTGGTCATGGTTCAGGCGGCGCTGGGCGGGGGCGACGAAGGCGAATTGCCCCGGCGCTATGTGTTTGATGAAGGCCACCACATTTTTGCCGCCGCCGACGGTGCCTTTTGTTCTGACTTGACCGGATACGAAAGTGAAGACCTGAGACGTTGGCTGGTGGGGGCCGAAGCCGGGCGGCATTCACGTTCGCGCGGCCTCAAGGCCCGGCTGGATGACCTGATCGCCGGTGACGGGGATGCCTGCGAGGCGCTGGATGAAGCCCTTCGTGCCGCCCGTGCCTTGCCGGGACCGGGGTGGCGTCAACGCCTAAGCGGCGGGCAACCGGTCGGTGCCGCAGAAGCCTTCTTCGCGGCGGCGCGCACCCATGTGTATGCGCGGGAAAGTTCAAGCCGTGACAGCGGCACAAGTTATTCCCTGGAAGCCGGAACCGATCAGCCGGTGTCAGGCTTGCTGGATGTTGCAGGCGCGCTGGAGGCGGCACTGGTTCGCCTGCGTCGCCCCTTGTCGACGTTGATCAAGTCGCTGGTTCGCCTAATGGATGCCGAAGCCGACACCCTGGACACCGCAACCCGCAACCGGATCGAAGCCATCAGTCGGGGGCTGCAACGGCGCGGTGTCGATCAATTGAATGCCTGGGGCGATATGCTCAAGACCTTGCACAACGAAAGCCCTGAGGCCGTGATTGACTGGTTCAGTGTCGAACGGGCCGAGGGCCGCGAAATTGATGTTGGCCTGCATCGTCATTGGGTTGATCCGACAAAACCCTTTGCTGAAGCCGTGCTGATCCCGGCTCATGGTGTGTTGGTAACGTCGGCAACCCTGCGCAACAGTTCCCCCGATCTTGGCGATGCTCCTGCCTGGCCCGATGATACGCCGGGCGATGATACGAACGGCTGGGCGGATGCCCTTTCGCGCTCCGGTGCTGCGCATCTGGCAGCACCGCCGCTGATGAATGTCCAGTCTTCGCCGTTTGACTATGCCGGACGTACCAAGGTGTTGATCATTGGCGACGTGGACAAGAGCAATATACGGCAGGTCGGTGCGGCCTACCGCGAGTTGTTCACGGCGGCGGGCGGCGGTGGCCTTGGCTTGTTTACCGCCATCAACCGCCTTCGGGGTGTATACGAAAACATAGCAGGCCCTCTGGACGAGGCGGGGTTCGAACTCTTTGCCCAACATGTGGATGCCATGGACACCGGCACCCTGATCGATGTTTTCCGGGCCGAGGAAAATTCCTGCCTTTTGGGCACCGATGCGGTTCGTGACGGCGTCGATATTCCTGGGCGCTCCTTGCGACTGATCGCTTTCGACCGGGTGCCGTGGCCCCGACCCGATATCCTGCACCGGGCCCGCCGCAAGGCGTTCGGAGGACGCGTCTACGACGAAATGCTGACACGACTGAAACTGAAACAGGCCTATGGCCGCCTGCTCAGGCGCGGTAACGACAAGGGGGTCTTTGTTATGTTGGACCGGGCCCTGCCGACGCGATTGTTGACAGCGTTTCCCGAGGGCGTTGTCGCCAACCGGTTGGGACTGGCCGAGGCCGTTAGCGAGATTAGAAGCTTTCTAGCCGACTACTGAAGATATTTCAGAAAACCGGTTTTGATAGTTTTTTTCCGTAATTCACACTCCCGCTTCAATAAACGGGGTTGTCTCAAGCAAAAACATTTGTATCATGAATGTATGGTATACTGTTTCTTTAGCTCCATCTTGGGGCATCAACCTCCTCTATCCATTCAACGCTTTCCGGTAAAAACGGAAGATGGGTAAAGTTGGGTTCTTGCTCGCCGGTGGGTTTCATCAAAAAAGGCAAAGATAGCTTCAAGATGAGGCGATGAATGAGGGCGGTGTGCGGTATCTATTTTTCATGCGCGTGCATGAAAAAATATTCTTCAATCGTATTTTCGATAATACAAAATGAAATTCAGGGAGATGATTTATGACTAATTTTGTTAAGGCCAGCCTGTTGACGGCTGCCGCCGTCGTGACGGCGGTTTCGTTTACTGTAGGGTCGGCACCGGCGAGTGCTGCACAAAAGTTTGTATCCATCGGCACCGGTGGTGTGACCGGCGTTTATTATCCTACCGGCGGTGCCATCTGCCGTTTGGTGAACAAAACCCGCAAGGAACACGGTATACGCTGTTCGGCTGAAAGCACCGGCGGTTCGGTATACAACATCAACACCATCCGTGCGGGTGAACTCGAATTCGGCGTCGCCCAGTCCGATTGGCAGTATCACGCCTACAACGGCACTTCCAAGTTCAAGGATGCTGGCCCGTTCAAGAAACTGCGCGCCATGTTCTCGGTCCATGCCGAACCCTTTACTTTGATCGTTCGTAAAGATTCTGGCATCAAGGGCTTTGCCGATCTGAAGGGCAAGCGCGTCAATATCGGCAATCCCGGTTCTGGCCAACGCGCCACCATGGAAGTTGTCATGGATGCGTTCGGGTTCAAATCCAGCGATTTTTCCCTGGCATCTGAATTGAAAGGCTCGGAAATGGCTGCGGCGATCTGTGACAACAAGATCGACGCCATGATCTACACCATCGGCCATCCGGCTGCTGCGATCAAAGAAGCCACCACGTCCTGTGAAGTTACACTGGTTGACGTTGGCGGCGCGCCCATTGACAAGCTCGTCAAGGAAAACCCCTATTATCGCGTAGCGGTTATTCCCGGCGGCATGTACAGCGGCACACCTAACGATGTCACCACTTTCGGCGTCGGTGCCACTTTTGTGACATCGTCTGATGTGCCTGATGAAGTTGCCTACATCGTGGCCAAAGCAACCATGAAAAATATCGACCAGTTCCGCAAACTGCATCCTGCATTCGCGACACTGGACCCGAAAACCATGGTGACCGATGGCTTGTCTGCCCCGCTTCACGCTGGTGCAATGAAGGCTTACAAAGAACTGGGCCTGATTAAATAATATCCACAATCCATACGCCGCCGGATGCCTGATCGCTCCGGCGGCGTTTTTTTATGATATTTGACTTGTTATCCTTAAGGGGGAGGGGCCGATGACCAAAGAAACCCAAGGTGCATCTGAAAACCCGATATCGTCCGTCGAAGACATGGTTGCCGAAAACGATACCGGTGCGCGCAGTCCGTCGGGCATGGCGGGCAAGATGCTGGTTTTTGTCCCCTTGGCCTGGTCATTTTTCCAAATTTATATTTCATCCAACGTGCCGTTCTGGTTGACTCGCGTTCTGGGTGTCAACGTCACATTTAATTCCGATGAAGCCCGCGCCATTCACTTGGCATTCGCCTTGTTTTTGGCTGCGACGGCATTTCCTTTGTTTAAAAAATCGCCGCGAGATTTCATTCCCTGGTACGACTGGCTTCTGGCTGCCGCCGGTGTCGTCGTGTGCCTGTATATGCCGACTTTCAAGAATGAGATCGCGCTGCGTCCCGGTCTTTGGACCTCGACAGATTTAATCATTTCGGCAACCGGTATGACGGTGCTGCTGATTTCGACCTATCGCGCGCTGGGCCTTCCCCTGGTTGTGGTCGCGTCCGTATTCATGATGTATGTCTTCTTTGGCCATCAGACTTGGCTGCCCGAAGTTATTCAATGGAAAGGGGCTTCCTTTTCCAAGGCGCTTGGCCATTACTGGATGCAGACCGAAGGCGTGTACGGTGTCGCCCTTGGGGTGTCGGCATCGATGATTTTCCTGTTCGTCCTTTTTGGGGCAATTTTGGAAAAAGCCGGAGCAGGTGCATATTTCATTAAAACATCGCTGGCGCTGCTTGGGCATTATCGAGGGGGGCCCGCCAAGGCCGCGGTGCTGTCTTCGGCTATGACCGGCATGATTTCGGGCTCGTCCATCGCCAACACAGTGACCACCGGTACCTTTACTATTCCGTTGATGAAACGCACGGGTTTTTCGGCTGAAAAAGCCGGTGCCGTCGAAGTTGCGTCCAGCACCAACGGCCAGTTAACGCCACCGGTCATGGGGGCGGCGGCATTCCTGATGATCGAATATGTTGGTGTCAGCTACATGGATGTTATTCGCCATGCCTTTTTGCCGGCGTTGATTTCCTACATTGCCCTACTTTACATCGTTCACCTTGAAGCCATGAAATTGGGACTTGAAGGCCTGCCGCGCAGTGGCCCGGCACGTACCATTCTTAGGCGTATTGCGAATGCCCTATTGGGTTTTCTTGTCGTTGCCGGTTTGGGCGGGGCCATTTATTACGGATTGGGCTGGACCAAAGGTGTCTTTGGCGAGGCAACCATTTATGCGGCAATGGCGCTGTTTCTAGTGGCGTACGTTGCCTTGGCCAAAGTTGCATCAGCACTCCCTGACCTGGACCCGGGTGACTTAACCAAGCGAATGACAGCGACACCGGAACTCGGCCCCACGGTCAAGACCGGTTTGTATTACCTGCTGCCCATCGTGGTGCTGGTGTGGTGCCTGATGATTGAGCGGTTCTCGCCGGGTTTGTCGGCATTTTGGGCGACCATGGGGATGATCTTCATTTCCCTTACCCAGCATAGCTTGAAAGCGTTCCTGCGCGGGCAGGGTGGTTTTGTCAGCGGTGTCAAACATGGCTGGAGCCAGTTCATCGACGGCATGGTCGCCGGTGCACGAAATATGATCGGTATCGCCGTCGCAACGGGCGCGGCCGGCATTATTGTCGGCACCATATCCCTGACCGGGGCGCACCAGATCATGGGCGAATTTGTCGAATTCCTGTCTGGCGGCAATTTGATGCTGATGCTGTTTCTTGTTGCCGTGCTCAGCCTGGTTTTGGGCATGGGACTGCCGACTACGGCGAACTATATCGTGGTATCCAGCCTGATGGCGCCGGTTATCATTTCCGTGGGGGCGCAATCCGGCTTGATCGTGCCGCTGATCGCTGTGCACATGTTCGTATTTTACTTTGGCATCCTGGCCGATGATACGCCGCCGGTGGGCCTGGCGGCATTCGCCGCGTCGGCCATTTCGGGCGGCGATCCGATCCGTACGGGTATCCAGGGCTTCATGTACGACATCCGAACCGCGATTCTGCCATTCCTGTTTATTTTTAATACGGATCTGTTGTTGATCAATGTCAGCCCGCTCAAGGCGGTTTTTGTGTTCGGGATTTCACTTGTTGCCATGTTGACCTTCGCGGCGGCCACTCAGCAATATATGTTTGCCCGGAATAAGCTGTGGGAAACGTTGGCCCTGCTCCTGATCGCTTTCACCATGTTCAGGCCGGGCTACTGGCTTGATCAGGTCAGCGCTCCATACGATTATCGATCCGGTACAGAACTTGTCTCGGTGGCCGGGCAGGTTCCTGCTGAAGGCACATTGCGCGTGGTGATAAGCGGGCCCGACAGTCGTTACGGCGATATGTCATCGACGACTTTGCTGGTGCCGCTTGGCGCAAGTGGGGACGGTGAGACGCGGCTTCTGACTGCGGCGGGTCTGATGGTCAACATCGACGGCGACCGCGCCACGTTGGAAGAGCCCATGCCCAATACGGCATTGTCGCAACCCTTGTTGGAATTCGATTTTTATGGCGATACACCGGTTCAGGTCGTGCGTCTTGAGGTGCCGACAGAACGGGTGGCCAAAGAGTTCTTTTTCATTCCAGCGATTGTGCTTTTGTTCTTTGTCATCGTCGTGCAACGCCGACGTGTGCGTACTCAAACTTTAGCTTAAGGGGACAGCCATGTTTAAAGACATTTTGCTGGCGATTGACTTGAACGACCCTGGCTCCTGGGCCAAGGCATTGCCCGTGGCATTGGATTTTGCGCGGGCCTCAGGGGGGACCTTGCATGTGCTGACCGTGGTGCCCGATTTTGGCTTGCCTCTTGTCGGGCAATTCTTCCCCAAGGGGTATGAAAAAGAAGTCGGCGAAAAGGTCCTGACGGCCTTGAAGGAATTCGTCAAATCGAATGTACCTGAAGACGTCAGAACCCAACATATCGTCGGTGAAGGCACCGTCTACGAGGTGATCCTCAATATCGCCGACAAGATAAAGTCCGATATGATCGTGGTGTCTGCAGGGCGCGAAGATTTGAAAGACTTCTTGCTTGGTCCCAACGCCGCACGGGTTGTCCGTCATGCCAAATGTTCGGTAACCGTCGTCCGCTAGAACTGGTTTGTTTTAAAGTGGAATTCGGTCTGACCAGATCAGGAACAGAACCGACAGGGTGAGCACTGACAGCGCGGTCGAGATCATAACCGCAGCCGAGGCTCGCCGAACGTAAACGCCGTATTTACTGGCGAACACGAACACCGTGGTCCCCGTTGGCATCGCCGACAGCAATACAGCCAGCGTCAACCACATGGGTTCATCGGCCAGTAGCCACAAGGCCAGCCCCCATGTGATCAGGGGTTGGGCCAACAGTTTGGCGACAAGAATCCACGAAACTTCGCGCAGGTCTTGATGCAAGGATTTGCCGACCAGAAACAAACCCAGCGCGAACAGGGCGCAAGGTCCGGCGGCGGCACCCAAAATAGACGTAAACGTTTCAATTGGTGTCGGTAAATCAAGGCCCGTGAAAGACCAGGCGATACCCGATGCGGGGGCCAAGAACTGTGGATTTTTCAGCACTCCCCTGACGACATCCAGGATGATTTTTGGCGCGCTGCCGCCCTTGCTTTGGCTGATTTCCAGAATTGTGATCGTGCCAACCAGAAGAACCGAGATATTGATGACAGTGGCGATTGCCGGGGCCACCATCCAGTTGGGGCCAAAGGCGATCAGCACCAGCGGCAGCCCCATGTAACCGATGTTGCAGTAGGCACTGGCCAGGCTGCGCATGGTGCTATCGATCAGATTTTGCCCAATAATTAACCGGGCCATAAGAAAGGTCAGGGCGAAGGTAATGATTTGGCCGCCGCCGTAGGTCAGGATGAAGGACTGGTGAAAAATTTCAGCGGGTGTCAGGCGCGCCATGGCATGGAAAAGCAGTGCGGGCATGGCCACGTAAAAGACGAACCGGTTTAAAGCCTGGCTGCTTTCTTCTCCCAGAACTTTGAATCGACCGGCGAGATAGCCTGTTAGGACAATCGCGAAAACGGGCAGAATGATGTTGATAACGGCTTGCATAGCCTCCCCTTATAGGCCAATGGTATAGGCAATGGTACAGAACTTATGACAGGGAAACGACCACATGAATTTAAGCTCCTCACCCGCCATCGCTTTCATCGGTGTTGGCTTGATGGGTCACGGCATCGTTGGCAATCTTTTAAAGAAAGGCTTCAATGTAACCGCGCTTGACCACCCCGGAAACCGCCCCATGGATGACTTGATGGGGCTTGGTCTGAAAACCGGGAGCTCCATCGCCGAACTGATGGTTAATGCGGACATGGTCTTTATTTGTGTTTCAGGGTCGCCGGAAGTGGAAGATGTGATGTTGTCCCCGGGCGGCGTGCTTGAGGGTTTAAAGGCGGGAATGATCGTCGTTGATTGTTCAACCGCCGAACCCTTGCGAACACTTGCGCTGGCTGAAAAAGTCGCCGCTGCCGGAGCCCGGATGGTCGATGCGCCCATGACCCGAACGGCCAAGGAGGCCGAAGAAGGCCGCCTGAATGTCATGATCGGCGGTGATGATGCAAGCTGTGCTGCGGTGATGCCCCTGCTTGGGGCTTATGCCGAAAACATCTATCGTTGCGGCGAGGTTGGCACCGGGCACAAGCTGAAGCTGATTCACAATTTCCTGTCCTTGGGCAACGCCGCCCTGGTCGCCGAGGCCGTCACCTGTGCACAGGTCGGCGGGGTCGATTTGGCGACGTTTAACGACGTGATGACAAGTGGCGGCGGCGACAGCGTCGTTTTCCGTCGCTTGGTTCCCTATATCAATGACGGGGACGATGGCAGTTTCCAGTTCGCCCTGGCCAATGGTGAAAAGGATTTGCGCTATTATGTCGATTACGCATCGGGCCTGAACGCACCGCATGATAGTGCCAGCGCCTTGCACGGCGTATACAAATCGGCAGTGAATGCGGGGCTTGGCGGGGCATCGGTGCCCCATTTGATTGATCACATGAAAGAGCATACGGAAAAATGACGAACCGACCTTTGCAGGGACAAACCATCGGATTCATCGGCCTTGGCCTCATGGGACGGCCCATGTGTCTCAATTTGATGGCGGCGGGGGCAGATCTGCTGGTTTGGAATCGCTCCGAAGGGCCGCGCCAGGAAATGGCCGATGCCGGGGCCGCCGTTGCCGACAGTGCAGCAGATGTTATCGAACGCGCCCATATTGTTATCCTGATGTTGGCCGACACCCCGGCGGTTGAGGCCGTGTTGATGAACCGTGGAGGCCTGGTTGAACGCTTGCGACCGGGACGGTTGCTTATTGATATGGGAACAACGGCGGTTATGGCGACCCGTGACTTTGCCGCCGCGGTGGCGAAAACCGGCGGATCGTATGTTGATGCCCCGGTATCGGGCGGCACCGTCGGCGCCCAAGCGGGTAATTTGACGGTCATGGCCGGTGGTGAGCCCGCCGTGTATGATCGCGCCCTGCCTGTTCTTCAGGCCATGGGGGGGCGGATCACGCATGTTGGTCCCGTCGGTACCGGGCAGGTTGCCAAGGCGGCCAATCAGGTGATCGTGGGCTTGAATATCGGTGCTGTCGCCGAAGCCCTGATGTTGGCCAAACATGCCGGTGCGGACCCCGCCCGGGTGCGCGAGGCCCTGCAAGGCGGCTTCGCCGACTCACGAATTTTGGAAGTTCACGGCAAGCGCATGATCGATGGCACCTTTGCGCCGGGTGGCAAGGCGGTTACCCAACGCAAGGATTTGACCCAAGCGCTTGATCTGGCTGAACACCTGGGCATCGAAATGCCAGCGACGGCATTGTGCAAGGAACTTTACGAACGGCTAATCGACCAGGGCGATGGGGAACTGGATCATTCGGCCCTGATCAAGGCGCTGGACCGGGGCTCGTAATCAGTTCAGGGCTTCTGCCTGAATTCCCTGATATGCCCTCTACCCTCCGTTGGTTCGACAATCACAGATAATCAGGTGTTCAGATACAACTGAGGGCGGCCATCGGATGTTTTTTCAACGGTGGTTCCGTCGCTGCCAATAACGCAGGAAACCCGCTTGCGAAAATTCGACATACCTTCAAACGTCACAACGTCAACGGCGTCGTCAAATACGAACGTCACCCGGTACTTGTTCGATTGCGCCAGGTTTTGTACGCCGATCACCTCGCCTTCGAAATACTGACCCAGATAGTGGCCGTTCACCCTTTGCCCGATCATCAGCGAGCGTTCAGGGGGGCGATTTCCCAAGGCTGCGTGGAGTGTGTTCCAGTTCTTGAACCCGTGTTGATGGGAAAGCAGTTCCAGCGACCGGCTATGGCTGGTCGGGGTGCCGCTGGCTTCCAGTGTGGCGCGAAGGCGCTTGGCCTGGTCTTTCAATGCGTCAATGGTGGGAAGTAAAGCACGATCATTCATCACAAACCTCATTCAGTGTCTGGATGCGGAAAACAAATGGCGCTCGCGTTACCATCAAACCGCATACGACTGAAGTCGGTGGATGGGATCTATATAAAAGGCTTCACCATGGCTGTGCCAGCGAGCGGCAGGGGCCTTTACCCTGCGCAATCAATAATGACCTTCCAAAAATTTGTCAAAATAAAACGGGGCCGTACTTTCGTACGACCCCGCTTAGATAGCTTGGTGTTTGGATAAACGGTGGCTTAGAAGCCCATTCCGCCCATTCCGCCCATTCCACCCATTCCGCCCATGTCAGGAGCTCCGCCGCCCATGGCGGGTTCGTCCTTGGCCGGAACATCGGTGACCATGGCTTCGGTGGTAACCAGCAGGCCAGCGACGGAAGCCGCGTCCTGCAGGGCCGTGCGAACAACCTTGGCCGGATCGATGATGCCAGCTTTGATCATGTCGGTGTAGGTGCCGGACTGAGCGTCAAAGCCCTGGGCTCCGCCCTTACCTTCAAGCAACTTGCCAGCAACCACAGCACCGTCGACACCGGCGTTTTCGGCGATCTGACGAAGCGGAGCCTGCAGGGCACGACGAACGATGGCAACACCAACCTTCTGGTCGGCATTTTCGCCTTCCAGTTTGGCCAGGGCTTTGGTCGCGTACAACAACGCAACGCCGCCACCGGGAACAACACCTTCTTCAACCGCTGCGCGGGTAGCATGAAGGGCGTCGTCAACGCGATCCTTGCGTTCTTTAACTTCGATCTCGGTTGCACCACCAACGCGGAGAACGGCAACACCACCGGCCAGTTTGGCCAGACGTTCCTGCAGTTTTTCCTTGTCGTAGTCCGACGATGTTTCGTCGATCTGGGCACGGATCTGGTTGCAACGGCCAAGAATGTCTTTCTTGGCGCCAGCACCTTCAACGACCGTGGTTTCTTCCTTGGAGATCTGAACCTTTTTGGCGGTGCCGAGCATGTCGAGCGTGACACTTTCAAGCTTGATGCCAAGGTCTTCGCTGATCACCTGACCGTCGGTCAGGATAGCGATGTCTTCAAGCATGGCTTTGCGACGATCGCCAAAGCCCGGTGCTTTAACGGCACAGACTTTAAGGCCGCCACGCAGCTTGTTAACGACCAAGGTGGCCAAAGCTTCGCCTTCGATGTCTTCTGCGATGATCAACAACGGACGCGAGGACTGAACAATGCTTTCCAGAACCGGCAGCAGCGGCTGCAGGGTGGACAGTTTGCTTTCATGGATCAGGATGAAGGGGTTTTCCATGTTGCAGGTCATTTTGTCGGCGTTGGTGACAAAATAAGGCGATGTGTAACCGCGGTCGAACTGCATGCCTTCAACGACGTCCAGTTCAGTTTCGATGCCTTTGGATTCTTCAACCGTGATAACGCCTTCGTTGCCAACGCGTTCCATGGCTTCGGCAATCTTGGCGCCGATGTCGCTGTCACCGTTGGAAGAAATGGTGCCAACCTGGGCCACTTCGGCGCTGGTGGAAACTTTCTTCGCGCGCTTCTTGATGTCTTTGATCA
>Ga0316204_10001329_pt1 | contig 69948 bp, 69 predicted proteins | sample 6monrhotite_MG_2_FD_205661 | JGI IMG/M metagenome (GOLD analysis project Ga0316204, IMG submission 205661) | Microbial mat bacterial communities from mineral coupon in-situ incubated in ocean water Damariscotta River, Maine, United States -... | ecosystem: Environmental > Aquatic > Marine >... | reverse complement strand
ATTTGACTGTTTCCTTTGTGTTGAATCGAAACCATTACCGTTGTCATTTCTGCTGCGAGGACGATGTCTCCCGTCCTTGTTGATTATCGATAAACGCGAACCGAAAGAGACGCAAGTAAAAAATATCGTTTTTCGATATTAATTTCTCGAAAGCCGATAAACTATCGGTAGGAAACAGGCCATGATCGATCAGAATACATGGGTGTTGGCGAGCCATAACCCCGGAAAAATCAAAGAGTTGGAGGCGCTTCTTGGCAGGCATGGAGTCGCCCTGAAAGGCGCTGCCGGACTTGGGCTGGATGAACCGGAAGAAACCGAACCGACATTCGAAGGTAATGCTGCGCTGAAGGCGAAAGCGGCCTGGCGGGCGACCGGGCTGACCTGTTTGTCTGATGATTCCGGCCTGTCGGTTGATGCGCTGCGCGGAGAACCCGGCATATTCTCGGCCCGCTGGGCTGGCGAGGCACGCGATTTCGGCCTTGCGATGGCCCGAGTCCATGATGCGCTTCTGGCCTGCGGCAGTGATGATCATGGCGCGCGCTTCGTCTGTGTTGTGGCGCTTTGCCGCCCGGATGGTGAAATCATGCATTATCGCGGTGAAGTGGCGGGGCAGATCGTCTGGCCGCCGCGCGGCGAGGGCGGGTTCGGCTATGACGCCATCTTCCAGCCCGACGGGCATGACCGCACATTTGCCGAGATGAGCGCTGCGGAGAAACAGTCAATCAGCCATCGTGGCCGCGCCCTGGCAGCCTTGCTGGCGGCGGAATTCGGGCGATGAACCCGCTCGCCGACGCGCTCGGCCTCTATATTCACTGGCCCTATTGCGCCCGGATCTGCCCCTATTGTGATTTCAATGTTTACCGTCCGAAGGGGCAGGAAGATGCCCTGCTGGAGGCCATTCTGGCCGATATGACCCACTGGCGCGAGCTGGGCGGCGCCCGCTCGCTGGCGAGCATTCACTTCGGCGGCGGCACACCCTCCCTGATGACCGGGGCGCAGATCGAACGTCTGATCAGCCATGCCGAAACCCTGTGGGGTCTGGACGATGGCGCGGAGATCGGGCTCGAAGCCAATCCGAATAATGTCGAGCATTTCGGCGATTTCATTACCGCCGGGATCAATCGGCTGTCGGTCGGGGTGCAGAGCCTCGAGGATGCGGCGCTCAAACAGCTCGGGCGCGATCATGACGGACCGCTGGCACGGCGCGCGATCGAGCGCGCGATGGCGGTGTGTGATCGCGTCTCCATCGACATGATCTATGCCCGCGCCGGGCAGACGGCGAAGTCCTGGGAGGCCGAACTGCGCGAGATCCTGGCATTCGGCGCCGGCCATATCTCGCCCTATCAGCTGACGATCGAGGCCCGGACCGCTTTCGGCCGCCGCGCCGCGCGTGGTGAGCAGCTCGACAGCCCAGAGGGTCTGGCGGCCGATCTGTTCGAACTCACCCATGATATTTGCGATGCCCACGGTCTGGCCGCCTATGAAATCTCCAATCATGCCCGCGAACCGGCCGACCAGTCGCGCCATAACCGGCTATACTGGGAGGGCGGTGACTGGATTGGTGTCGGCCCCGGCGCCCATGGCCGGATTGGCTCTGCCAGCGAGACCGGGCGTCAGGCCTGCGAGGCCCGGGCGCAACCGAAAGCCTATCTCGACGCCGTCGCGGCCTCGGCCAGCGGCGTGGCGACGCGCGAAATACTCACCGCCGCCGATGAGCGCGCCGAGCGGATATTGATGGGGATGCGTCTGTCAGACGGGCTCGATCTGGACGTCTTGCAGCGCAAGACCGGCCTGACGATTGATCAAACCGCGTGCGACCGTCTCAGCGCCCAAGGCCTGGTCGAACGGGTCGCAAATCGCATCCGGTTGCTGCCGGCCGGCCGGATCTTCGCCGACCGGATTTCCGGCGAACTGGTCCCGGACGCCTAATAGGCCAGCGGGTCGAAGCTGAGCGGCGCCGGCTCGATTTCGCGGAAACCGCGCGATTGCACTTCATAGATTGCCAGTCCGCGCTCGATCACGCCGGACGGCGCGAAGCGAAACAGCCCGTCTATGCCGAGAAAGCCTTCCGGGTCCTCGATGGCTGCGCGGCTGAAGCCAAGCTCGCCGCCTTCGAGATGAGCCGCCAGAGCGAGGGCATCATAGCCGAGGCTGGCAATATTTGAGGCTTCGCTGCCATAGGCGGCCTCATAGGATTGTGCAAACCGCTCATGCGAGGTGCGGTCCGGGCCGGCAAACCAGCCGCCATGCAGGGCCGGCTCGCGCAGCAAGTCCTCATCATTCCACAGGCCGGTGCCCAGGAAGCGAACGATCAGCGGATCGACGGCCTGGGAAATCAGCAGGGGACCGAGCGTACGCAGGCGCGTACTGCCTTCCGGCAACATCACGGCCTGGAAGGGCGCATCGGGATCGGGAACCCATTCCGACTGGCGCAGGACAAGCGCTTCGTCCGGGGTGATGGGCTCGAACACGCCGCGTGCGAGTCGCGAGGAGGCGCTGGCCATCGCCTCGACATCGCCGGTGTAGAAGGCCTCGGCGGTCAATTGGGCGCCGGTCAGCTCGGCATTATTGCGCAGCGCCGTATTGACCGCCATGCCGTAGCGGCTTTGCGGGCCCAGATAGGCGTAACGCTGCACACCCTGGCGCGAGGCGTATTCGACGACGCGGGCGACCTCAAGCTCCGGCGGAAAGCTGAGCAGATAGACGCCATTGCCGGCAGTGTCGGTGTCGGTGGAAAAGGCGATGACCGGAATATTGGCGCGGCGGGCGATCTGGCCGACCACGGTGACGGATTGGCCGAAAAGCGGGCCGATGATCATGTCGGCGCCGTCTTCAAAGGCGGCCATGGCTGCGGCGCGGGCGCCCTCGGCCGTGCCTTGTGTGTCCTTGGGGATGAGCAGGAGATTGCTGCCGGCGCGCTCGAACAGCGCCAGTTCGGCGGCGCGCAGCAAGCGCAGGGATTCGGCGCGGGCGCCGGCATTATCACTCGAGAATGGCAGCAGGATCGCGATACGGGCCGTATCCCGGCCGGCCATGTGAGGCGGCACCAGGCCAACAGCCTCGTCGATAACGGGCTCATCATCCGGCTTGTCCGGCGTGGTTATTTCCGGCGGAAGTTCGACGACAGCCGGCGGCGGCGGTGTGCTCGATGTGGTGCCGCAGGCACTGAGTGTCAGCGCCGCAATGATCGCGAGCAGGCGCACGCTGCCATTTTGTGTCATTCTTCCTGCGGCGCCAAACACGCGCAGTGCTACATCTGATGTCATGACTCAATCACCCAAGGAATTTCAGCCCGAAGCTATCCGCCCTGCTCGCGGCGGGCAAGCACTAGCGCCCGGGCTTTATCTGGTCGCGACCCCGATTGGCAATCTGCGCGACGTCACCTTGCGTTGCCTCGACGTGCTGGCCGGCGCCGATCGGGTGCTCGCCGAAGATACCCGCGTCACCCGGCGCCTGCTTGATGCCTATGGCATTGAGGCCAAGCTGCAACCCTATCACGATCATAATGGCGACAAGGTCCGGCCGCGTGTGCTTGAAGCGATCGCCGCCGGTGAAATTATCGCCCTGGTCTCCGATGCCGGCACGCCGCTGGTGTCCGATCCGGGCTATAAGCTTGCCCATGCGGTGATCGAGGCTGGCTTGATGGTGACGGCGATTCCCGGCGCGTCCGCCGTGTTGAGCGCCCTGTGCGTTGCCGGCCTGCCGACCGATTGCTTTACCTTCGCCGGATTTCCGCCGCCCAAGACGGCGGCGCGCGAAGCCTGGCTCAAGCCGTTCCGCGAAATCCGAGGTTCGCTGGTAATCTATGAGGGGGCGTCGCGGCTGGCGGCCTCGCTGGCCAGCATGGCCAGGGTTCTTGGCTCACGACAGGCGGCGGTGTGCCGGGAGCTGACAAAATTCCACGAAGAAGTCCGTCGCGGCACGCTCGAGGAATTGGCGGCGCATTATGACGAAGCCGGTTCGCCGCGTGGGGAAATGGTGATCGTGGTCGGTCCCGGCCCCGAGGATCACTGGGATGAGGCGCGCATTGATTCGGCGCTGGGGCAGGTGATGGCCGAGATGCGGATCAAGGATGCCGCCGGCCGAATCGCCGACGTCTCCGGCTGGAGCAAGCGCGATGTCTATGCCCGCGCCCTGCTCCTCAAGGGCGAAGGCGGTCCGGGGGACAGGCCGTGACGGCGCCGCGCCGCGCGGCTGAAGCCCGCGGCCGCTGGGCCGAGCGGCTGGCCATGGTCTGGCTGAGCTGCAAGGGTTATCGTCTGCTCGACCATCGCGCCCGCACGGCGGCCGGCGAGATTGATCTCGTCGCGACGCGCGGCGCTTATCTGGTTTTCGTCGAGGTCAAGGCACGCCGCACCCTGACCGCGGCGCTGGAATCATTCGGCGAACGTCAGCGCCGGCGCATCATCCGCGCCGCCTCGCTCTGGCGGGCACGGCATCGTGGATTTGAGGGATTGCATATGCGCTATGACCTGTTTCTGGTCGCCGCCGGACGATTGCCGCAGCATCGCCGGGCCGCCTGGATTCCCGAAACCCGAGAGGCTCTCGATCTTCTCTAGGAAACAGCCTAGCTTGGCGCGGTGGTTGGCGATGCCAGCCCCGATTATTCCTGCGGGTCGGCCGATCCGCTTTCCAGACCGACAGGAGCTCGCCGGATGACGGCCCGAACCAAAGCCAGCCTCCTTCTTCCCCTTCTCTGTGTGCTTGCAAGCCTCACGGCCTGTTCGGCCATTCAGCCGGAACGCTCGATCGGGCGCGAACTCGACGACACCAATGCCTCGCTATCGATCAAGTCGGCGATGTTGCGCAGCGAGGGTTTTTCCCTCGGTGCCATCGATGTCGAGGTGACCGAGGGTATCGCCCTTTTGACCGGCAGCGTGCCGCGTGAGGATGATCGGATGATGGCCGAATGCCTCGCCTGGTCCTCGGTGGCCGTGCGTTCCGTCGCCAATGAAATCGAGATCGGTGCCGCAAGCGGTTTCCGCGACCGCAGCCGCGATGCCTGGATCACCCAGCGTGTGCGCGGGCGCCTCCTGTCTGACCGCAATGTCAGAAGCGTCAATTTCAACGTCGAAACCTATGCCGGCAAGGTTTACCTGCTCGGCATGGCGCGTTCGCGCGGTGAGCTCGAGCGGGTCAGCGGCCATGCGGCGCTGGTCGGCGGGGTGGTCGAAGTGATAAGCTATGTCCGCATTGCCGGCGTGCCGAGTGAGCTGCCCTCGCGCGGCGAGCGGCGGGCCGAAGCTTGTGCGGGCGAATCCATGCCGGGCCTTGATTCGCAGGGCAATCCACCCATGTCCTCACCGCAATTGCTCGGCGCCGCAGGAGATCCACAGTGACGATGCGTGTAGCGGTCCAGATGGACCCGATTCAGGACGTCAATATCGACGGCGATACGTCTTTTGCCCTGATGGAAGAGGCGCAGGCGCGCGGCGCCTCGCTCTGGGTCTACCAGGTCGAACACCTGTCCTGGCGCGAAGGCCGCATCACGGCGCGGGCGCGTCCGGTGACGGTGCGCCATGTCCGCGGTGATCATGCGACGCTCGGCGACGAGGTCGTGCTCGATCTGGCGACGGATATTGATGTCATCCTGATGCGCCAGGATCCGCCCTTCGACATGGCGTATCAGACCGCGGCGCACATTCTGGAAATGCTCAAGGGTCGCACCCTGGTGCTGAATGATCCGGCCTGGGTGCGCTCAAGCCCGGAAAAAATCCTGCCCCTGCTCTACCCCGATCTGGTGCCGCCAACCCTGATCAGCCGCGATGCGCTTGCGATCGAGGCGTTCCGCGACCAGTACAAGGACGTCATCATCAAGCCGCTCTATGGCAATGGCGGCGCCGGTGTGTTCCGGCTCAAGCCTGGCGACAGCAATTTCAAGGCCCTGCTGGAGATGTTCTTCGAAAGCAATCGTGAGCCGGTCGTCACCCAGGCATTCCTGCCGGCGGTCGAGAAGGGCGATAAGCGCGTTATCCTGATCGATGGCGAGGCGGTCGGTGCGATCAATCGCGTGCCGCAGAAGGGTGAAACCCGTTCCAATATGCATGTCGGCGGCAAGGCCGAAGTCTCGACCCTCGACGCCGATGATTTGCGCATCTGCGCCGCGATCGGGCCGATGCTGAAAGAGCGTGGCCTGGTTCTGGTCGGAATCGATGTCATTGGCGGCCGCCTGACCGAGATCAATGTCACCTCCCCGACCGGCGTGCAGGAGCTCAAACGTTTCTCCGGCGTCGACAGTTGTGCCCTGTTCTGGGATGCGGTGGCGCGAAAGCTGGCGCCACAAAGCTGACACACGCTTGACTTGTGATCGTCATGGTTTCATTCTGCGTTCCTGTTTTGGACGTGGTTTGTTCTTATGCCTGTGGAAAACTCAATACCCGTAACGATTTAGCGCAAGGTCTGGCTTCGGGGCCGAGTTGAAAGCGGAACATGTTCCCGCTTCCGGCCGACGACAAATCCCGAACCAGCCGGATGCGAGGAGGTTTGGGCGAATGGCCGCTCGCACCACATCGGTCGCCTTCGAGGGCGCTGAGGCGCGCCTGGTCGACGTGCAGGTGCAGGTCGCCGGCGGCTCGCAGCCGATTTTCTCGATTGTCGGGCTCGGCGACAAAGCTGTCACCGAAAGCCGCGAACGGGTTCGGGCCGCTTTTGCGGCGCTGGGTCTGTCGATGCCGTCGCAGCGTCTGATCGTCAATCTGGCACCTGCCGACCGGCCCAAGGAGGGCTCGCATTTCGATCTGCCGATCGCACTCAGCGTGTTGGCCGAACTCGGTGTGGTGCCGCGCGACGCGGTCGAGGAAAACCTCGCCTTTGGTGAGCTTGGCGTGGATGCCTCGATCGCGTCGGCGCCGGGCGCGCTGCCGGCCGCCGTCGCAGCCCAGGCAGCCGGACTGTCGCTGATCTGCCCCGAGGCCTGCGGTCCGGAAGCGGCCTGGGCGGGCGGCGAATTGCCGATCATTGCGCCCGCCAGCCTGATCCAGCTGATCAATCATTTCAAAGGCACCCAGGTCTTGTCGCGGCCGGCACCGGGCGAGCTGGTGGAGCGCCGCAATATCGCCGACCTCAATCAGGTCAAGGGCCAGGAGAGCGCCAAGCGGGCGCTCGAGATCGCCGCCGCCGGGCACCATAATCTGCTGATGGTTGGCCCGCCTGGTTCCGGCAAATCCATGATGGCCGAGCGTCTGCCCGGCCTGTTGCCGCCGCTCTCGGCGGTTGAATTGCTTGATGTTTCGATGATCCATTCCGTTGCCGGCCTGCTGGAGCGCGGTTGCCTGCGGCGGGATCGCCCGTTTCGCTCACCGCATCACTCCGCCTCGATGGCGGCAATGGTCGGCGGTGGCACGCGGGCCAGGCCGGGCGAGGCGTCCCTCGCGCATCATGGCGTGCTGTTTCTCGATGAACTGCCCGAATTTCACCCGCAAGTGCTCGACAGTCTGCGCCAGCCGCTCGAGGCTGGGCGCATCACCGTTGCGCGCGCCAATGCGCATATTTCCTACCCCGCTCAATTCCAGCTCGTCGCGGCGATGAATCCCTGCCTTTGCGTTGCCTTATCAACGTCAATTGCGTGAGTAGGAACGTAGTGGAGATGGATCTCGATATCTGTGTCAAAGACACAGATATCGTCCACGATAGCTTCAATGATTGAGACCTTCTCCTTGAAGGCCAAGCGATCCCACCCTCCATACAAATCACGAGCACCGTTGATTATGTCGTCACTGGAGCGCCTAGAGATCGTCAGGGCGTCGATCTGGCCCTCAAGCTTGGGGACGTGTGCGTCGATGTCGCCACGCCGCTTGAGCAGCGGTTCATAGCGATCATTGAAGATCATGCCGCTGATCTGGTTGTCGGCGTAGTGTCGGTAAATCTTCTCAGCTTCCGCGACGACGCCTTTCCGTTCGTCTTTCAGAACATGGAGCTGCGCTTTCAGTTCGGCGATTTCTCCATCCATCCCCGTCAGAAGCCCTGTCAGCTCATCCTCGCTCATGAAAAAGGCCTGCAATTCATCTCGAAAAACAGCCTCCAGATCATCCAGCGGCAACTTGTTGCCACATCCGTTGCATCGAAATTTTCCCGTGCCGGTGCGCACATACATTTTCGACCCGCATCCGCAGCTCACCTTGCCAGCGAAAAGGTATTGACCTTTCGGGCCTGGCTGACTCTTCGCCGCGGCTTGTTGTTCGAGGATCGCGTTGCACTCGTTCCAAAGCGCCTCAGAAACGACGGGTTCGACTTTTTGGATAACCCACTCTTCGCGCGGCTTGAGCACTGCCGATTTTCCGGGTCCAGGTGAGGTTGTGTAATTCGCGCGGTGTTCACCCTTCGCGGTGGGGTCGCGCAAGAGACGAGTGACCGTGGTGTCCGTGAAATTCGATCCATTCCGGGTGCGATAGCCACGCTCATTTAGGATACGAGCAACGGTCTTCTTGCGGCGATGCTCCAGAAAGAGTTCGTGCAAGAGGGTGCGAACCGGAGCCTCTTTTGGGTCTGGTGCCAGCTTATTGTCGGTCCAGCGATACCCAAACGGTGCCTTTCCGCCAGTGTTCTTTCCGAGCATCGCTCGCACCGGCACTGAAGCTTTGACGCGCTCGGATGTCTCATCGCGTTCCCACTGCGCCATGCCGGCGATCATCGTGAAGAAGAAGCGACCCGCTGACGATGAAGTATCAATGGCCTCTTGGAGAGAAATGAGATCCGCGTTGTGCTTCTCAAACGCCTCTGCAAAATCGAGCAACTCGCGTGTATTTCGGGCCAAACGAGCGAGCTTGGAAAATATCAATCCACTGATCCGGCCAGCGCGTACATCGTCCATCATCCGCTTGGCTTCAGAATGGTCAGCGACCGAGCGGCCGGACACTCCAGACAGATCGTACACGGTGCCAACCGTCCAATCGCGCGCTTCAGCGTAAGCGCGAGCGCGTGTCTCGTGATGTAGTGGACTATCGCCGTTCGCTTGTTCCTGGGTCGAAACCCGAATCCAAATCCCAACGGTTTTTCGAACATCTTTCATCGTATCTGGACTCACGGCTCTGCTCCGTCATTACCCTTCAAGACGCCCCTCATTTGGCTGAAGGGTAGCATGTTTGCCTGACCGGCGAATCCCATCTGGGCCAAAAAATGCCTTGAGATTGGGAATAACCGGTCGCTAACCACCATTCGCGGACAGGGCACGAACGATGAGCCCGATCACCGCGCTCAATCCAAGTAGGACCGCCCCGTAAAGCCAACCAGGCGGCTCCCACCCCTGGGGCTCTTTTTGTTGGTGATTGCCCTCGCCCCAATAGTTCAAGGGTGTCGCTCCACTTTTGCACTCAGCTTCGGGTCGAAAAAGGCTACGAGGCCAACATCCTCTGCACGTCCCATTGGCAGGCCGACACTAGTCGTCATCGACCCCGTCAACCCTGAGCGTGAATGAAACGGGATGATGATCTGAGTAGCGCTGACGAAAGGCGTTATGAATATACGGGTCGCCGGGATAGGGACCATCGTCAGGGTTCCAGTAGACCTCCATCTGAGCGATCAAATCGACGACCTCGAAGGAACCCATGTCGATCTCGTCACCAGTTTCTGCGGGACGCAGAAAGACATGGTCGTAGGGCTTCGGGCCATTGATGTTTGTATTGGTCGGCAAACACTCACCGTTGAGCGATACGAACCCGTCAGGGATGACGGAGCTGAGCTCCTCGCAATCCTCAAGGTTCATATCCCCGAGGACTACGTAGTCGCGTTCGGCGCCCGATTGGGCATTCACCCAGCTAGAAATTTCGCCAATCTCCTCGGCGCGCCGAGCGGTGCTCGCGCCGTCGGAGTCGGGTTTGAGGTGGACGGAGATGAAAACGAGGTCTTCACTGCAACTATGGGAAGGGGCATCCATGCAGCCTCGAAAACCAAACGCGTAGGGCACGCGCTCATAGTGCGCATGATCGGTCCGATCCTCGGCAATGAACCCGGTATATAGATCAGGTGCGGGCTCAACGTGTTCGGGGCGATAGAACGCTGCGAACCATTCCGTAGCAGACCCATTATTGTGGTTGTTCGGACCCGTGCCGGTATCCTCCTCGCTCAGCACATACTCAAATCCGCGTGCCGTCATTTCACCGAAGAAGGCCGCGGCCTCTTCGTCTGCATTGAAGGATGAGCCATCCGGGAAGGTGCTTGGGTAGGGAGGTGCGGTGAGCTCCTGAATGAAAATAAGGTCGAACCGTTCCAGGAGCGCCGCAACAGCTGCGTTGTCGCGATGTTTGAAGAACCCCAGGAACTGGATGTTGAAGCTCGCTACCCGCAACGAAAGCGAAGAGGTCTCGGTGGAGACTGGTTCTTGCTCGATGAGCTGTGCGACCATCGATGTTTGGCCAGCCTCGGATGCGACCTCCGCTTGGCGGCTCGCCACTGTGTCACCGGACCCACACCCGAACACCAGCAACGCACACCCTGCTAGGGGTAAGTATCTCATCGTCCTGATCCAGTCCGGAACCGCTCAATCATGGCGGCCGATACGTCGCGGCGATAGCAAAGCGGAGAGGCCCCGCCAGGTCTCGAATATGCAGACCGCCCACCGCATCGGCGGCCGCCCCGGTCTACGGAATCTGGGCACGGACAAGATCCAGAATACCTGGACCGGCTTTGCGCCATCAGTATCTCAGCGATCTGGTCAGCGGGGAGAGTCGCACGCGTCAACTCTACACCTTCGGTGCAGGTCTCCGAGAGATAGCGGCTCGCAATGTAGCCGCTGAGCGAAAGGCTTGGCACATCGACGCGTGACCATTCTCCTTCATTGGAGCGCACCCGGACGGATTGTCCGACTGGCAGAACTGCGAAGGTCGCGGAATAGGTTGATGACCAGCTCCGCAACCGGACTTGGGTGGTCACGAAATGACGATCAGACAGCGACGCAGCGCCGGTACAATCTGCAGCGACGGCTTGGCTGCTGAGCACAAGGAGCAGCAACCCGGCTACTAGCGCAATCAAACGGTGAACCATCATCGCTCCCTCGTCGGCCCAAATTCGGCAAAAGCGTGCCGTCAATCTGATGCAACGTCAAGTTACTCAGGGCCAGAGTTGCCCTGCTACAAGGGAAACTTACCTACCGCGAGCGTTTCGAATGTCTTGCGGTAGGCCCCGCTTTGGGGTCATCAATGAGATCGAAAAAGGTCACGCCAAGGGCGGCAGCCTCGAAGAGCGCGAGGGAGTAGTGCTCGCTTTCCCATGGCTGGCGCTTCTTAGGCAGGCGAGCGCGAAGTTCAGGATACAGGTAGCAGACCGAGGAGGCGATATCGTCAGTCGAGCTGATGCCGTAAACGCAAAAGCGCTGCCGCACTTTTTTGCGCGGAACTGGCACAACCGAGCAGCCGTCCTGGCTGGCATCGTCGGTGATCGCTCGAAGCAGGGTACGAATTCTGCCACGACGTCTTGAAGATTTTGCTTCGCCATCCTCAAGCACGACATGGACCGGCCTGAAGCCTCGAAAAAGGTTGCGAGCGACACGCAGGCATCGCTCATTCTTGAGGGTGCGTGCCTCAAACCCACCCCAGTCGATCAGGTGCCGCTCTTTGTCGAAGGCAACAAAACAGAGCCCGCGTGAGCTGGGTTCGAGGGCGAGCACATGGGCAATGTGTGGGAGTTCGCTCACGGCGAAGAGCCATCCAGACGGCTGCAAATGGCCTCTATGAATTCGACCTTGGCACGCATGTGATCGGTTGGGGTGGTGTTGCAGCGTTTCAGTAGACGGGCGGCGCGCTCGTAGGTGCGACGGCGGGCGGCATGGGTCACGTCAGGCAGGAGCTTCGCAGCAGGAATATCAAAAATCAGTTCGTACGTGATGAGTGTCTGTATATCGGGAAGAGTGCGGCCCCGTTCAAATCGCGAAATCGTGCTGTAGCTGGTTCCGACCAGTTGAGAGAGTTCGGCCTGGTCGAGGCCGCCGCGCTTGCGACAGGCTCTGAGCCGGACTGAGTTAGCGTTGAACATAGCTTGAGCGGCACCGCGCCGTTAGCGACGCAGTGCTGGTGTATTCTCGCATGCCCAGGCGGGGCAGATAGGCGTGGGGATTTGCGGGATGTGCAAATGGGGGTGGGGGGCGTTGTGACACGAATTTTGAAGCGCTAGCTGCGCTACATCGTGGCCTTGTTTTGCAATTGGCTCAGCGTCTCTAAGGTGTTCGTTTTCGGGCGGTTGGCCACCAAAAGTGGATTCGAGCAATGCGGACGAAAATGACCGAGATAGTCCTGCGAGAAAAAGAACGTATCTCACAAGTTGGATCCCTCAAATGAGTGGCAGGTCACCCGGGAATCCATCGCCTAAGCTCGCGCTCGAGACCATCTAGGATAGCGACGTTGTGGGGTGCGGCCGAAATTCGCAGATCGGCTAGCTCCCTCAGTGCGGCTGCCACGGTCCGCCATGGCTGGTTGGAAGCGGAGTCAGAGAACCGTCGAAGCTCCACAAAACGCTCCATTGTCGCCCTAGCATCACCTGATAGCTCATTCGGAGCGTGCTCATGAATCAGGCGAAAACCAAGCTCCCGGAACCGTTGATCGGTAAAGGTCTCGACGATGGCTGGGCGGTCATGCCAAGGCGCTGCGTGGAACAGCGCAAACCGATTCTTATCATCGTCGAGCGGAAAACCGTCGTAGATCATTTGCTCGACCTGATCGCTCACATAGTGCGCCGAGTACGCCTGAGAGGCCGCACTCACTAACGCCTCGCGGAGATCATCATTCGCCAGCACCGCCTCAGCGTTGGCCAATAGGGCTTCCGGGTCGTGCCCCTGGAAGTCATCTACGTCTAGCAGGGACTCCATCAAGGGCGTTTTATTCACTTTAACTCTTCGGACCACCCTTGGTGACGATGACAAGCGAGCAACACGCCGACTTGGTGCGAGGTCGAGAAAGCCATCAACGGACTGCGTTAAGTCGAGGGCAAAATGGGCGCAAGGCGACCGTGGCTCTTGGCCAAGGTATCCAACAGCATATTGGTAGGGTCGGTTAAAATACACCTCAGTGAGGACAACGCCGGGTTCGGTTTCTAAAAAGTTTTTGGCAGCCGCCTTCTGTGCGAAGCGCATCGCCTTCCCCCAAGTTTGAGGCGCGCGATCCCTCAGGAGCCGTGCCATATGGATCGTTGCCTCGACGTCCGCCAAAGCATCATGAGCGTTGTTATGAGGAAAGCCGTTAAGCGGTGCGAGTAGGTCCAGCTTAAACTTTGGTTTTCCGCCCAAAACCGGAATTTCAATGGCGTCTGCGCGCTCCACTGCGCAAGCTTGCGCGACCTTCAATACATCGGTCCGACTGTTGCCATTGGTGTTCGTGAGATAAGCTGGGTAGAGATTCACGTAAAAATTTTGCCGGACAAGCTCTTCGTCAAATTCTAGCGAGTTCCACCCCAAAAACATCGAAGGCGACCACGTTGAAAGACGGTCGTATATCTCTCCGGTCATTTCGTAGTTGCTTGGGAGTGAGGCATCCAAGCATTGCTGGATTGGCACTCCTGTCACACACAATGCGCCGGGAGCCGGAGTGACGTACGGACGGATGCGACACCTACACTCAAACCGCTCTAGCTCGACTAGGTTTTCGTCGGTTCGAATTGCAGCAAACTGTAGTATTTGATCGAACTGCTTATCGGTTCCCGTCGTCTCAGTGTCGTAAAACACGAAAGCCATAGCAGCCCTATCTAGAATTTTGACGCAATAGACGGATTTGAATAGCCGCGACGCTTACTTGAAATTGTTTTGCAAGCTTTCCCAATTTCTCATCGTCGTCAAGGTCGATAGCACTCGCATTGCGCTCTACCAAAGCGTATTGAGGCATCAGCAACTCAGACGCGAAATTATTTGCCTGGATTTCACGCCAATCCTCGCCTGATGCCGAGTTCGCGTCACGCATCAGCATTCCCTTGTCGACATGCACGCCACCTGACAGCATCTCTGAATGCAAAGCATGGTGTCCGAGTTCATGTGCGAGAGTGAACCGCTGTCGATTGGGATGATGGAGCGCATTCACCCATGCAAATCGCCTTCCCTCTTTGACGAACGCCATTCCGGAAAGTTCAATGTCGAGTGGAGTGTACTCTACTTGGACACCCAGCAGTTTCGCCACACGCACGAGGGAGACTGGGACCCTTTTGACCCCGCACTCTTCGAGAATTTTTAGAGCTGTGGCTCTAGCGGTTTCGGCGTCTGGTTTCATTTTCGTAACCGAGTTAGGCGGTGAATGTTTTTGCTACGATAGACACTGCCTGAGCGCGTTGCTCGTCCGTCAACCCCTCATCGGGCTCGAGGATTTGAACCGAGATTCCTGCCGACTGAGCTGCAACCAGCGCTTCGAGATTCTTGGGCAATAGGGTGCGGACATCCTCAACACCCAAAACTTTACCGAGCCGATACAAGAGCTCTAGCGAAACCGGTTGGTTGCCAATTTCGATGTTGGCGAGAGAGGACCTTGAAATCCCTGCCGCCTCCGCGACATCGAACTGACGAAGTTCTAGTGCCTTGCGGTGACAGGCCAGATTTCGGCCCAAGGAAGCATGTAGCGGATCAGAGGCCATCCGACATCGTATGTCGTGGTTGATGCCGCCTGTCAATTACACCAACAAAATGTTTATGGCAGCAACATTCGAGGCCAATGCATTGTTGTGGTTGCCAACATGCCGAATCGACGGCATAGTGCTCAGAGTGCAGACGTTGGGTCAGCACAAAATAAGGAGATGACCATGGCGAAGCCTGGTTCGAATACCGGTCGCAATGGCGGCATTTTTCAGGAAGTTGGCCCACGCGGCGGTCGGCGGCAGAATTTTTCTGCTGTGCCCGACAACAAGCCACTTCCTCCGACCACCACTCCGGGCGCGCAGTGGGTCCGAGTTCGGCGCACGCCGGACAGTAATCGGTGAGGGCTCAATCGATGACCGTTTCTCGTCCCACGATCCCGCCGAACGCTCCTATGCCGAGGCCGACGCATTTTCCTCGCCCCTCCCTCCCTCCCATGGAACGGCCAGCACAGCCAAGTTACCCAGATCGCCCGGCTCCATGGACGCGGTAGTTACTCTCCAGTAGGCAAATGAGCCAGTCAAAACGCGCCCATTTGCCTACTAAACAACGTGAAAACTCACCATTCAACTATGGAAGATTGCATCATGGCGTTCTATATTATGAATAGGAACCGTCAAAATTCAGAATCTGGCGGCAATTTCGAAGTTCACAACACTTCTACTTGTGAACACCTGCCCAATCCGGAAAATCAACTCACCCTTGGGTTTTTCGACTCATGCGGCCCGGCGAAAGCTGCTGCGAAACAACTTTACCCGAACGTAGCCGCAGACATTGATGGCTGCTTCCACTGCTGCCGCCCCTGCCATACCCGGTAATCCAAGGTCGCTTGAGCGCCGCTCCGCATGGTTGCCCAACGACTCACTAACTCCCTACGCTCAGCCTTTGGGCGCAGTATGGGGCCCCGCGGAAAAGAAGAGCTCTTTGAATCTGAGCGCAACCAAATTATGGATAAGTCGATGAAAAAAGAAAAAGAATACGAGATCGTGATCAACGGGACTCCGGTCGAAGTGGACGATGAAACATTGTCGTATTGGGAGTTGGTGAAGCTTGCCTTTCCCGACGCAACCGAGGATCCGAATGCCCCGCACCTCATTGCCTTTGAGGGTGCCAAAAGTAAGCCGCATGAGGGCACTTTGGTGGCCGGTCAGTCGGTGACAGTGAAGAAGCACAAGACGATGTTCGATGTCTCACCCACTAATCGATCTTAACGAGGACCTGCGACGGCTTCGGGACAAAGGCTTCAACCTCAGTATTCATGAGGCCTGTCTTGTTGTGCGTGACATCCCGTATGTGACGGCAAGTCGGGAGGTCCGGACGGACGGGATTCTTGTGTCACCGCTCGATCTCGACGGAGACATAACGCGCCAGCCGTCAGATCATCAAATTCGCTTTGCCGGCGAGCGGCCAAGCACGCCCGATGGATCGGAACTGCATGGGGTAAGGCCGCATCCAAGCGCTCATCGCATCAGTGCAGAATTGTCAGCCGACTTTCATTTTTCAAACAAGCCAAAACGCGGCCACTATCTCGATTTCTATGAGAAGATTGATTCATACGCCAAGCACCTTTGGGGGCCGGCGCAGGCGATAGATCCGAAATGTACGCCTTATACGTATGTGACGGTTCCTTCGGAAGATGATGCGGCACCGTTCCGCTACCTGGACACTGCGAGCGGGCGAGCAGAAATCAGCGCAATTTCCCAAAAACTGACGCTGGAGAAGGTTGCGATTATTGGGGTGGGTGGCACCGGTTCGTATGTGCTCGATCTTCTCGCAAAGACGCCAATTGGTGAAATTCATCTGTTCGATGATGATGTGTTCTCCACGCACAACGCATTTCGATCTCCTGGCGCGCCGACGCTCGAAGAGTTGCGTGCACGATCCTCTAAGGTGGAGTATTTCGCCGGTATCTATTCCAAAATGCGTGACGGAATTATTCCGCATGACGAGAGCTTGACGGAAGACAATCTCGCGCTCCTGGATGGAATGGCGTTCGTTTTCCTGTGCATCGATGCGAATCCCGACAAGCGTGCCATTGTCGATGGGTTGGAGGAGCGAGGAATTCCCTTTATTGAGACGGGTCTCGGGGTCGTCGAGAATAATGAGAAGCTTACTGGGCTAATACGTACGACGACTAGTTTGCCTAAGCATCGTGATAAAGTTCGGCATCGCATTCCATTGGTCGAGTCCGACGTTGAAAATGAGTATGATCGCAACATCCAGATCGCGGATTTGAACATGCTCAACGCAGTGCTTGCCGTCATCCGCTGGAAGAAATGGTGCGGCTTTTATGTCGACATGAAAGGCGAGCTATTCTCAACCTATGCGGTGGCACGGAACGCACTGATAAACGAGCACTTTATCGATGAAAGCTGACCGTATCGAACCGGTGTACGTGGATTTTATTCCTTCCGAGATGGAGGAAGGGAAATTGTATATCTCTGAGAGATATCGGACCGCATCACATCTGTGCTGCTGTGGTTGCGAGAACAAGGTCGTTACCCCCTTGAAGGAGGGTGCTTGGCATATCTCGAAGGTTGGGAGTGCCGTCACCCTCAGGCCATCGGTTGGGAGTTGGAACCTCGAATGCCGCTCCCACTATCTAATCACCAAAAACCAAGTGGAATGGGCGGGGCGGTGGACGGATGAGCAGGCTGAAGCCGGCAAGGCTCGCGATCGCGCGGCGCGGCAGGCCTATTTTGACAAACGAGCAAGGCGCTCGATTTGGCAAAAGGCTTGGGACTGGCTCCTGGGACTGTTCCGCTAAGCCCCTCCTCAATAGCTCAGAAGATGGCACGAGCCGGGCAGCAAATTGCAATTCCCCGCTTTCTGATGAGCGGCGAACTCAATTTTGTTCGATTGCCGCGCAACCAAAAACATTCGACATAGTAGCGACTTGATCATTATGCGACGATATGCCGCATCGAAATTAACGCTTCGCTGAGCTGTTGTGAACAAACTTCCGGGGTGTCTTGGAATCGTGTGTTCTGTTGTGGTTGAGTCGTCTGCTGGCGGGTTACTCGTAGCGATTCTTGAGACTGTGAACAAATAGGGAACAAACGTGACGATTCGTGGTATTGTGCCAAATGGAAATTGTCAAATTGGAGCGAGTTATGTTCGAAATCAATGAAGACCGTATTATCGCCCGTGGGGAATTTTACGTGATAACCAAGGGTGCGAAGTATCGCTACCTGAAGGAAAAGATTGAGTCCGAGCAAGCTCGTGCTAGATCTGGTTCTTCAAATTCGGCGGTTGCGCCCAGGTCCGAGGCCAACGAAGCGTTGACAGCGGTCTAGACTCTGCGTACTTTCCAGCTTGGGTGACCCTGCCCACAACAATGAACCCCGCTTAGTCCTAAGCGGGGTTTTTTATGAAAGGGTGGTTGAGCATGGACCAGCAGAAAAAATTCTTTCATACGGACATGATCGCTGAGTTGTGCTCGAGCAAGGAAGTATTTGGGGAAAAGGTTGGTGCCCAACTCTCCGGATACCACAGCCATCTCAAGATCGTTTCTCACTTGAGTGGCGATAACTTGCTCGAAGTTCACAATAACTGGTCTCAGCGGGCGGCGGATCACGATTGGACGGGCTTAGGAATTATCGACGGCGCGGCCGATTTAGCTGTGGAGCTTATTCGACGGCAGCCGATTATTGATATGGAATGGCCCTCAGGATCGCGTGGTTTCAGGTCAATAACCAGAGCCCGTGAGTATCATCTCTTATATGCCAATGAGTACGCAGCGTTCTGCTTAGGACTGGATATCGGTTCCTACCTTCTTGGGATGGAGACCGGTGATCTCTTCGATCCGGAAAGATATCCAAATAAGTACAGGCCGAATGAAGAGCTGGCCAGCGTGATCTGCCGCGATCTGAGGAATGGTTGCCTAGAACATGACTGGGTGCGAACAAAATACATCGAGCTACGCAAAAGCCCTCCGACCGGGCTTAACAGAGCACGCGACCTCATGCCCGATGAGAGCAATCTTTAAAGTGGTCCATCTGCCGAGCAGCGGCCAGGTAAGTCTGCAATCGTCTTAGCCAAAGTTCGCAAAAAGGCACGAGACGGGCAGCCAGTAGGGACGACATTCGTCGTCAAAAAAACACCGCTTAGTAGCGGGCTCATACTCCATCGAAAAATCGCATTTTCGTGCCACCCACAAATCTTGCTGGGAGCACTCTAAAAGTGGCTTATCTAGGTAGGTTTCGGTTCGCCGTCCCTATCGGGCTCAACCGCTGCATAGCGTTCCTCTTGAAGCTTGTCTTCAGCGATTTTTGTGACCAGGCCAATGTATCGCAGAAGCCGGCGCTCTTCCGCCTGGACCTCATCCTCAGACAACTCATTGTCCAGGACGCCTTGCTTGAGTAGCTCGCGAAACCATTCGATCCGGGGAGGCGTTTTGTTTTCTGATAGAGGATCGAACATGAGCCTCTATTTTTGCACGAAAGAGGCTGCGGCAGCTTGTGAGGCTGTGGGTATTTGTTTGCTCGCGGCGTTCACGGCCCTTTTTGCGGCACGTCCATCTCAAAACTTGAAAATTTTTGCGTTTCCCCCGAATTAAACCTTGAGTTACCATTCTAAATTCTGTGTCGGTCTGCTTGTGTGTGAGGCCTGCGATTGGAACGGTCGACTTTGTCCTCAAGGATGAAATGAGGTTTAATATAGCCGTGGCTATTAAAGACGAAATAGAAGAAAAAATTGGTATATATCTGAACTCGAAGTATGAGATTTCGAATGGTCATTCAATACCAGAGAAATCAGATATTGCCTTTGGCCCGAAAGCTAAAAAACTCGCACATGTGATAGTGCTATATGCCGATTTAAGGGGGTCGAGAGACCTACTATCTAAGCATTCCGCACTTATAGCCGCTCGTGCACACAAAGCATTCTTATATGCCTGTTCGAAATGTATTCGGAAGCATGGTGGTCATCTAAGAAGTTTCAATGGTGATAGTGTTCTAGCATTTTTCGAGGGAGAAGATGCGGCAAAAAGGGCTGTGAAAGCCGCAATGCAAACGAAGTGCGCTGTATCAACAATATTGAATCCAAAACTTGAGGCCAAGAACTTTGCAAAAATTGATTTTGGTATTGGAATTGGTCAGGGTGAAGTGCTGGTTGTAAAGAGTGGGGTGCCCGGGAATGAGCTACACCAGGACCTAATTTGGATAGGTTGGCCGACATATCATGCATTTGAATATGGAGATAAGGCAAATAGCCCCAATAACATCTGGATATCAAATAACATTTTCAACGCAATCAAAGAGGATGAAAATATGCGATATTCGAACGGCAAGGCCATGTGGTCCTATAGTGACGAGTCGTTTTCGTTCGGTTCTGTGAGGGTTTATAAAACCACTTATTATTGGAATTTGTAGAAAAATTATGGACAAGCACTCAATTCTTACAACGCAACTTGGTTCGATTAGCGATTGGATCACAAATGCGGATTCCAAAGCAAGTTACGTTTTAACGTTTAACGCTGCATTGTTTGGTTTTATTGGTTGGATGTTTAGTTTTTACACTGTGACATCGTGTCTAGAATTTATAGTGGCTGGGTTGTTTCTTGTTTCATTCCTGATTTCTACGTACAAAGCATTTAGGGTGTTGGTGCCAAACGTAAAGCCTGCCGCAGGCGCGGGCGGGCACTGGTTTTTTGGATCTATCGCGCAAATTGGCCTGGAAGATTATAAGAAATGGGTAAATTCGGCGGAATCTGATGATATTGTTGAGGAATTGAGTGAGCAAATTCATACAACCTCAAAAATAGCACTTAATAAGTTCAATCTAATCAGAAGCAGTCTGATCGGTCTTGTATTTGCCTTCCTTTTTGGGGTTCTGTTCTTTTCACTGCTTATTCTCGGTTCCTAGCTTAGGGGACGCTTTTGCAAAATTTTGTATCTGCGCGCTTGCAGAAATTTCTTTAGCCAAAGTTCGCAAAATGGCACGAGACGGGCAGCCAGTAGGGACGCAAGGGCGATTTGCGAGCGCCTGATAGGCGGGAAATAGCTCAATAGAGAGGTTTTTCCGGTCTACGAACAAGTTCGCGCACGTCTCTTTTAGCAATTCGCGATTTTGAGCCGAGTTTGCTGAAATCTGGCTCAACTGAGCCGATTGTGCGAGTTCGCACACTTTCTCGCACAGATCTTGATTTTCGCCCGATTTGGCACTGAGTTCCTCGCGATCATGCTCGGTCTGAGCAATCTCGAAGTGGAACCGTTCCATGCGGGCGCGATAGACATCTTCGGAAATCGTCTCATCGAGGAGGAGGTCGGTCAGCCGGTCGAGTGATCGTTTCAAACTTTCGATGCGCAGATCCAACACCTTTCGACGTTCGGCTGCCCGCTGCTCTCTGGCGGCGCGTAGCTTGCCGTATTCAGAGCGGAGGGTTTGCGCTTCTTCTCGGGACAATCGTATCCGGCTCAAGAGGGCTTCGACCTGGACGTTGAGAGCATCCTCCCGGACGCAGTGCCCAGCGCAATGACGTCCCCGACAGCGATAGTACACGCGGCCTTTTTGGCGCTCCCCAATGAGGAAGCGTTGGCATTTCCTGCAGGTGAGCAAACGCTTGTACGTGAAATTGTGCAGGCAAACTTTGTCGACTGACTTAGAGGCCAATAGGCGTTGAACCGTTCGAAATGTGAGTGGCGCGACCAGCGGTTCATGCACGCCTTTGAACAGTTCATTGGTCGAGGCGATGAGCATCAGCCCGGTGTAGAATGGGTTGTTCAGCATGCGCCCAATCATGCTCTTGGAAAGAGGCTTGCCTCGATGGCTGGTGAGGCCTCGTTCGGCCATTTCTTCGCGAAGCCTTTCGAGAGAATAGGCGCCGCTTGCGTACAGATCGAAGGCGGCGGCGACCAGCGGTCCCTTGTATGGGTCAACCTCCTTCGGCTTACCGCCTCCCTTGTCGAGATACCCCGTCGGCGCAGGGAGCGGGTAAAGGCCTTGCTTGAGACGACCATAAAAGCCCTTGCGGGTCTCGTCTCGCAGGTTGCGGATATAGTCGGCTGCGATGACGACTTGGATATCCGCGGCGAGCCGCCCGCTACGAGACGAGAGGTCCAGGCTTTCCGCGGCGATGCGAACCGTTACCCCTAACTCCGACAGCTCGCCCATATCTGCCCAGTCGCGGAAGTTTCGTGTCCCGCGATCCACTTTGTGGAGGATGACGCCGGCGGCCTCCTGCGCTTGTAGGCGCTTCATCATGGCGTTGAATTTGGGTCGCCCCGCCTTGGCGGCCGTGACCTGCTCCTCAAACCACTCGCAAATTTTTAGATGCTCTCGATCTGCATAGCGCTGGATTTCGCTGCGTTGCTCCTGGAGCGAAACGCCATGTTGCCCCTGTTTGACGGTAGAGACACGGATGTACGCAAAATAGTCTTCCATAATTCAATAAGTTATTGACCTACAGCATAGAATCTCAATCGCATTGAGTCGAATCTTCGGGACCGTCTTCGCCGACCTTCTCCCCGCGCATATCCTGCAGCGCGATCCGTTCGACCAATGCGATGTATCGGATCAACCGCGCTTCTTCAGTCTGAATTTCGGCTTCAGACAAGCCTTCCGGGAGTATGTCCCGCAAGAAATCGATCCTCGGTTGGTAGCGTTCGCGGTCAGACATTGGACTGAACAGCATACGCCACCCACGGCCAAACAGCAGGCGTGGACATTGGCAGTTTCCGCGAATGCCCACGCCTGTTCGTGTGCGCCGCTGCCCCGTAGGCTTGGCCGTATATGACTACAAAAAATCCCGACGCTACAAGCGACAAAAAAGCGTCCAAGAAACAGGCCAAGACCATCCTTCCGGTCGTCTCATCCATCGGTGTGAATGGGGAGATGATCGAGCTGGTGTTCGATCCGCGAACCGAGCGGGCTCAACTGGCAATCTGGAATGGCCAGAAAGCCCAGGTCATCGACAGCTACACGCCGGACAGCCGAACCCGGATGGTGCCGCTCGCAAGTGCGGCGGCCCTGGTCGAGCACAACGTGACCCATTTTGCCTCCGGACCGATGGAGTATGGCGATACGAGCGATCTGGTCGATGCCATCCGGTCCTACGTCCACCGCTATGTGGACGTGTCGGAGGCATTTGAGCGTTTGGCGGTGAGCTATGTGCTGCTCACTTGGGTCTATGATCGCTTCAACGAGCTTCCATATCTTCGCAGGCGCGGCGACTACGGCACTGGTAAGACGCGGTTTCTCACGGTGGTGGGGGAGATTTGCTACAAGGCGATCTTTGCCGGAGGTGCCTCAACGTCGTCGCCAGTCTTTCACCTGATCGACCTGATCGGCGGAACGCTCGTGATCGACGAAGCCGATTTTCGCTTTTCCGACGAAAGCGCACTGATCGCCAAGATCCTCAATGCGGGAAATGTGAAAGGCTATCCGGTACTGCGCAGCGAGAGCGTCAACGGAAAGGATTTCCGGCCGCGTGCGTTCAAGGTGTTCGGACCGAAGATCGTCGGTATGCGTGGCCGCTATGACGACCCGGCACTTGAAAGCCGTTTCCTCACCGAGACCAGCTCCAATCCGTCCCAACGCAAAGACATGCCGATCAATCTGCCGATCGAACAGAAAGCGGAAGCCGCGATCCTCCGCGACAAGCTGCTGATGTACCGGTTCAAGAATTTCTCACGCCTCGGGGCGCCCGACCGGATCGATACCAGCACGTTCGAGATCGAACCGCGCATGCATCAAATCCTCGCACCCTTGCTATCGGTTGCCGACGACGAGACGGACAAGGCCTCGATCCTTGCCCATGCCTCTGCAGCTCAGGATGCGCTCACCGATGCCAGGGGGCAGACCGTTGAGGCCGAGGTGCTCACCGTCATCAAAAAGCTCATGACCACGGAGGGCAGCGCGGGCGTTGCGATGCAGGACATCGCCGCCATGCACGGCAAAGCCTATCTGGACGGGACAAGCCGTCCGCTGGCCGCACGCGCCATGGGGCACATCATTCGCACCAAGCTCAATTTGAAGACCCGCAAGAGCCATGGCGTGTTCGTGGTGCCCAAGACCCAGCACAACGAGTTGGACCGCCTCTACGCGCGCTACGGTGTGTCTGACGAGGACGTGGGACATCTCTCAGAGCTCCTCGGGGAAACCTTGCGCGTAGAGTTCGGGGATGTCGGGGGACATCTCAGAGCACCGGAGAGGCGGGACGCCGCCAGCCACTGAATGGCGCGGTTGGGCTGCCCTCCACGCCGGGCGTCCGGGATGACATCCCCCAACATCCCCAATCACCCCCAGTGGCAAACTTGCGCGATCTGCAAATGCCCACGTCTTCAGCTTTGGTCCCAATTTGCCAAAATGGAGAGACGCAGGAGGTGACGCTCTTGCGTATCTGATTAGCCGATTTTCAGTCGGGCATACCGGTCTCTCGGTGTTGTCCGCCGGCATCGAGTGTCGATGTCGGCGACGCCATACGGAGAGACGATTATGGACGTGACCCAAGACTGCCGGACCTGCACCATCCGGGAACTCAACGACGCCCTTCGCACGAAGGGAGAGGGGGGGCAGATCCTCATCACCCGAGGTCTGAAGGAGAAAGACGAGGAGTTCATCAGAGCAGCGCTCCAACGGCTGCGTGAGTTCGACCACTTCACACCGGAGAACGATCCCTATGGGGATCATGACTTCGGGCGGTTCGTTCTCGCGGGCGAACCCATTCTTTGGAAGATCGACTACTACGACGAAAGCCGCATGTTCGGGTCTGACGACCCGTCCAATTCGGCAAAAACAACCCGCGTGCTCACATTGATGCTCGCAGACGAATACTAGTTCTTTTGGCTCCGCTTCGGCGGGGCCTTTTTTTATCGCGCAATTGGCGGCGCGTGCGAACGCCCACGTCTTCGCCTCGCATGGTGCCGGACGTAAACTGCAGCGATGCATCGCCCGCTCAAACCGCGCGTTCAGCGCTTTGCCCGTATTCGTCACCGCGACGATGATCGCATTTTCGGTATCAAGCAGGCCGACCGCATGAGCCATATCTACATTGTCGGCAAGACCGGAACGGGCAAGACCACCCTGATCCACACCCTGATGGCAAGTGATATCCGGGCGAGGCAAGGCTGCGCGCTTCTCGACCCCCATGGCGATCTGGCCGAGCGGGTCTTCGCCCAGGCGAACGAGCGCCAGAAGAAACGGATCGTCTATGTCGATCCTGCCTCGCCGACCTGCTCCATCTCCTACAATCCGCTGACCCGCACCTCACCGGCGCTTCGTCCGCTCGTGGCGGCCGGATTGCTCGATGTGTTCCGGATGATGTGGAGCGATGCCTGGGGCTCGCGCATGGAGCATGTGTTGCGCAATGCGCTCCTCGCTCTGATGGATCAGCCGCAAGCGACGCTGCCTGATATCCTGCTGCTTCTGACAAGCGATGCCTTCCGGGAAAAGGCCGTGGTGAATATTCAGAATGCGCAGGTGAAGCGCTATTGGCGCGATGAGTTTCCAAGCTATGCCAAGCGCTATCGAGGCGATGCGATAGCCCCCATCCAGTCCAAGGTCGGAGCCTTGCTCGCCGATCCGCGCCTCTATCGCTTCTTCACCACGGGCGACAATCCGCTTCGGCTGCGCTCCATCATGGATGGCGGCCAGGTTTTGATCGTCAATCTGTCCAAGGGGCGGCTGGGCGGCGATAGCTCGCGGCTTGTCGGAGGCGTTCTGACCACCATGCTTTCGCTGGCCGCCTTCTCACGCGCCGATATTCCGGAGGCGAAACGGCGCCCGTTCTTCATCTATATCGATGAGTTTCAGACCTTCACGACGCTGGCGGTGGCCGAGATGTTGGCCGAGCTACGCAAAACCGGCGTGGCCATGGTGATGGCGCATCAATTCCTGCAACAGATCGACTTGTCGGTTCGTCACGCGGTTCTGGGTAATGCCGGCACGCTCATTTCCTTTCGGACAGGTGCGGAGGATGCCGTCTATCTCTCCAAGGAATTCGAGCCGAAATTCTCTCGCCTCGATCTCATCAATCTGCCCAACTACAATATCTATTTGCGGCTGATGATCGACGGAGCGCCGAGCAATCCGTTCAGTGCGGTGACGATCACTCCGGACGAGGAACGGCGAGAATGTCTCAGGGGCAGAATTCAATTTTAATGGGATTGGTGCTGGGAGGAGAATGTACCCCTCAGGGTCCGCCAAGGCGGCAATCTTGGATTCGAAATCACGGCAAAATTCACCGCCAAAAAATCGGAGCGCTTTGAGGAATGCGAACTAGAAAACCCACTCGTCTGTACGTTGGTGCACCCCCACCAACATACCCCGCTGGCCACAAGGCTGGGGAGGCCTGAAGGCGTTTGGCGTCCTGATGAATGACGAGGTTCCCAAAAGGGCATTTGCACCATGTGGTTTTGTCGCTAACCAAGCTTCGGTTTGCGCTTCTGGTTCTCCTGAATCTCCGGCACTTGTGACTTAGCTCGCGTGAGCTCCAACTCAGTTGCCAACCGCCAGTCAACACCCCGGGAGGCGCAGAGTAGTACGAGCGAAAGCACGACACCGCCGACTTCTTGCTCAACCTCACCTGGGTGTCGGCTGTAGACGTAGTCCACGAGAGAGTGAGCTTCATCTGCGCCGCAGCCGCAAGCTTGAACCAACTCAAGAGCCTCCTCCAAAAAGCGTTGATTTCGCTGAACTGGATCTTGAATACACTTCTCTCCGAAACAAACGGTTGCCCATGAGAGCACTCGCTCTTCGAGGTTCGGTTTTCGATGCCCGGTTGCAATTTTTCTAACCAATGCATTTCCCTCCGTGTTAAAAGCGAGGAATGGGGAAGTGTCCGCGACTGACGAGGTCACCCTCAAACCATACGTCTGAGTGAGATGGTCGACGGAGAATGCAGTTAGTATATCATGAAACAAATTTCAAAAAACCAAGACGTCCAATTTCATACGAAAATAAATGCGGCTCGCATTTTCTCATCAATGGGAATTGATCTTGGAAATACAGTCATATTGGACAAGAATGCTATCGGTTTTGTTTCAGATATTCTAAATCGCAAATTCAAAAGCGATGAAAAGATCACAATAAGGGCTGCTCGTGAGGCTGATCTAGGTCTGCCTGTGATATTTATGCGAAACGGCACGGCCGCTCATAACAAGATACAATATTTACTTAATTTATACCCTCACGTTCTTATACAGAAATATATCGAAATCGCACACTCGTTTGAAGTTTTAATCCTGAATGAAAAATGGCGCGCAGAACATGTTCCGGGTGTTTGGGAATCTTCCGAGAGTGTCCCTCCAGATATCATAATGTGCGAAGGGAATACGCAAGTTGAGATTTTGACTTGGTCAGACGTGCGGACTTGCAGGTATTCAAATTTCGGAAATAATAAATTTAATGCAGAGGACAAATGGAACTATCGTGCTTGGAAGGATAACGTTGAAAAAATATCGTGCTTTGTGGCAGGATTTCGACCTGAACATATCGCGCACCTTCCGATCATAGTTCATTTTGTTATAGATGAAGGTGGGGAGTGGAGGTTTCTTAACATTAGAGACGGCAAGGGTGTCAACTTTCGTCTGCCAACTGAATTCCTCCCCTACTATATAGTGCGCTCGTTGAACGACCTCAGTTTATGGGATGGCGGGAAGCCGATTCTTTTGGATTTGCGCCTCGGTCGTGGCGGGGAGAATTCGATATTTTCACTTGCTGAGGCGCTTCCACGGGGGGGCGTACCTGTTTACGTGGCGTCTGGCGTTCTGTCACACCCTGCGATAGTATTGCGCTCGTTTGGAATTAACATTCAGAGCGCATGGCAGATTTTGCGTGGCGATGATGAGAAGAAAGGTTATCAGCGCATGAGTTTTCAATTTGATGTTGATTCTGAGCCAGTTGGACGCATCTTTTGCGAACCGGAAGTCGTCAAGAGTGAAGTATTTCACGTGGTCCAAGATCGTGAACCGATCGCGCCTGGACACCTTTTACTTGTGACAAAACGATACGTCTCGAGCATCGCTGATGCGGGGTTGGGGTCACATCTAAAAAAGTTGGTTGAGAATAAGCCCTTGAGTAGCGCCGCACATTGGATTGTGTGGGAGAGGGGGCGTGCGCAGTTTTGTTCGAGCCATCTGACCAATGATCACGCCCATTGTCATTTTCTGCCGCTGTCCCAGCGGATTTTAGATTTAGGCGCGCTCTTTCCTGAAATGGGAGCGCGTGAATTCTCAGATTTGCCGGCCGCTCTGGAGCACGCCGCGAATGTTTCCGGGGAGTATCTGCTTCTCTCAACCTCGGGAGGGCAAACCTTCCTGTTTTCGCCGACTTTCATTGGAAAGGATCAGAAGCGCTTGGTTCGATCACGGCTGGTGTCTTGGCTTCAGAGCATGGACGCATGACCGGGGAAGAGGCGCAGTTAGCGGAAAATATCCGGCAGACTGTTAGCAAAATATGGAAGCGCGCTCGGATGAATGCTTTCGCCCACAAGATTGCAGCGCGACGGGCACAAGGTTGGGAGACCATATTTGTCGTTGCAAGTGTGGTGCTCGCATTGGCCGCCATTACGTCTGTAATTCTCTTATACGTCCTCAGCGCCCCGTTGAATTTGCAGGGCGCGGGAGAGGCTGAGCTAGAGACTCTCTCGAATTGGGGCACCGTATTCACTCTTGGATCTGTTGGATTCACGATAACGGGGATTGGGTTGCAGACTTTGCAGGTCCATTTTCGGTTTGGAGTGAAATCCACACAGCATTTGCATTACCTTGGTTCGTTCCAGCATATTGCCCAACGTTCTCGGGAGGTCGAGTGGCCCGGGATGCCGTACGAACAAATGGCGGAGTTACTGCGGGACTTGGAGCGGGACTTCCAACTGCTGAAAGCGCGCGGGCTAGAGCCCAGAGATAGTGATTTTGATGAAGCTCTTGTGCTGTTCAAGAAAATTCAAGATGATGACGCGTCCAAACCCATGCAGAGTTTTTCGTCATAGTGAATGTTTTATGCGTTCACAGACCAGCTTGATCTCATGCCACAATATTCTTGATGATACGGTTTTCCGATCAAAAAATTTCGGCGTGCGCTGATCATCGGGCCGGAAGATTCTTGCAACCCTCTTCGATTTTCTGACTTTGTAGGAAATAATGGTTGCGGTTAATCCGCACGGTGTAGTTTCGTGGATTTCGTCAGCCTTTAGTGCGTATTGCTCGCCAGCGACAAATTTTCGCTTGTCTCTCGGTAATAAATCAAAACGATCCGAACAACTCCGCTCTGGACTCCCCGCCCTATTGTCTATTACATATGGTATTACATCGAATACTTCGTAGCGCCCCTTTGGTGATTGACGCAATTGGTATTTTGTATCGATGACGGATCCGCAAATCACGGTGCTCCGAAAGTCAAACACGTGATCATGAATTCTGTTTTTGGAAATGTGTTCTGTTAGCGGTTTCTCTGTCCAAACATGAAGTCTAGTTCGATCATCGATATCTAACTGAATAAAGCCGTTTGGATGAAGGCGTGGCTCGTTACCAAGAGACCGCAAATACTGGTAATCCATAGTCAATTCAGTGTATCATAAAGTGGGATGTTGTTTTGATGTCTTATTTATGAACACTTTGGGGTAGATGGTCCCCACATTATGCACGTACGTCAAGAGTAAAGTTGGACAGATCGTCCAGGCGTGCGGAGCGAATTTTTCCTTTATGATATTCGATACTCAGGGTCGCCGAAAATACCTTACACCAAAGGAGCGTGAGGATTTTATCCGTGCCATCTCCACCCTTCCACCCGATCAAGAAGCTTTCTGTTTGATGCTCGCCTTTTCTGGTTGCCGGATCAGCGAAGCGTTGCAGTTTACCGCTGACCGGATCGATTTCGAGATGCGGGCGGTCGTTATCCTCTGTCTTAAGAAACGCCGAGAGGAGCCGGTGTACCGGGCGGTGCCCTTTCCCGATTGGGTGCTGGCAAAGTTGAAACTCCATAGCCGATCCCTGGGGGCTCCTGACCGCCTCTGGCCATGGAGCCGCGGCAAAGGCTGGCTCGTCATCAAACGTGTGATGGCCTCGATGCGTCTTTCGGGCGCACACGCCTGTCCCAAGGGGCTTCGCCACGGGTTCGGCGTGGCAGCGGTCCAGAGCGGTATTCCGCTCAATCTCCTCCAGCGCTGGCTCGGTCACGAGAAGCTCGAAACGACGGCGATCTATGCCAACGCAATCGGTGCTGAGGAGCGCAAGATCGCGCGCCGAATGTGGCGCGGAACAGAGCCGCGCGAAGCCGCCTGACGTTGAACGGTCTACCCCAAAGTGTTCAACGCAGGGGAACCCTCATGATTCACAGTAGTTCGCTCAAACGACCCGTCTGGCAGCAGTTGCTCCTGGCGTCCGCCATTGTGCCTCTCTCAGGCTGTGTGGCGGCCGTACCGGCAATCATGATGGCCAGCTCTGGACTTGTCCTCGCAACCAGCGTGTTCGGTGGATACAAGGTCTACCAGTCGGCCACGGGCGGCGACATAGGGGTTGAGCTTGGAAACGAGCATATCGATCCTAGCGCGACGGCAGCTATGCAGTCTGCGCAAACCATGGCGTTTTGGGCTGCGCCAGACCGGACCCTGATCGAAGCAGCGCAGATCGCGGAAGCCGAGCTGTCGATTGACACGATTATCTCCCCGGCGACCACGTCCGCGCGAGTGCAAGCCTTGGGCCTGCCTACCGATCTCGGGCAAATGACACATCGCGAGCGTCAGGACACGTTTGCGCGCGCCAGCGCCGCTCTGCCAGCCGATTTGATCGTTGGGCTGGTTCAGCTCGGCGTGGAGGTGGATTCAAATGTGTTCTCGTTTAACCGGGCGACACTGACAAGGAACTACCAGGTCATCCTCTATCAGCGTGGTGTCGGGGAGATCTGGACCACCGATCTGTCAGCGCAAGTCGGCATGGGCGGCAATGTGCCGAGCAATCCGGAAGTTGAGGCGATTGTCGGCCAGGCCATCATCGACCGGCTCCGTGATATCGCCGCCGGGAATACCAGTCCGGAGATGGGCTCGTGAGCCGATCAATGGGTGAGCGATCTGTCGCCGCCCGCGCGGTGCCCGATTTTGCAGCCTCAACACCGCAGCGTTGAGCAAGGCGCAAGTGTTCAGACTGATTCTCTAGCCGCCCAAGCGGGCATTTGATCGAGGAAATTTCTCATGAACAAGCAATCCGCATCCGGTCTCGCAATCGCAGGCTTCGTCGTGCTCATTCTTTCGGTTTTCATTCCGATTTACGGTTTGCACATTGGTGGCCTGGCGCTTGGCTTGGTGGCGATTGGCGCCTTTGCCGGCGAACGCCTCTTCACCATCCTGACCGTGACGGTTTCGGCCGTGAAGGTGTGGTTTTTGAGCCCGACCTTCCAACTCTTGTCGCGGGGTGATGAAGGTGCGACGTTCACAACGCTCTCGGTTGTCGCCCATGCCGTCCCGCTCATCGCGTTGATCATTGCTTCACGCCGCGAAAGTGCCGACGAAGATACGTCCTCCGACAACACCGGCATGCCTCGTGGCAAGTGAGCCACTTTCCGCGCATGCGCTTTGCGTCTATTTTCACATCTATGCCCTCCACTCGAAGCGAGACTTCCTGTGGGGCAAAACAAGCACCGAGACGGGGTGGCGGGCGATGAACAGGCTTGATGAACAAGTAGGTTTTCAAATTCGGCTCCACCGCGCTCTCAAGGGCGTCCGACAGGTGGACTTGGCCAGCGAGATTGGTCTCAAGATGGAGCAGCTTGCCGCCATTGAAGATGGAAGATGGCGTGCCGGGGCGTCCAATCTATTCCAGATCGGCAAAGTTCTGCGCGTCCCGGTCTCGAGCTTTTTCGCGGGCAGCGAGCGCGTCTGATTGACACCAGCGATGGTGCCTTGAAATCTGGCAGCGGCAGCACACATTGGAAGTTTTCAATCTCGCCAGCCATCCCATATTTCAATCCATCATTCCAAGAAATCCTATTTGTTGTGACAATACCTTTGCACGCCGACCAAAAGGGGGCCGTGGTCACCAATGCGACGCAAACTATCTGAACATATGACCGCTACTGCCTCGATCAATAAAACGACGCTTTGCCCTTACAAATCAGGTACGGTCTCCATGTGTAGTAACCCGCTCCCATGGTCTGGGTTGACATTCTGGACCTGTGCCGGATTGCGAAATTCTGCCCTCTGCAACAGATCAATCTGGCGACGCACCCACAGTTCTACCTCAGGGCTCGGCAGCAGGCCTTCTTGGTTGGCAACATAAAGAAGGCCGCCCAACACCTCGGCATAAGGTCCAAAACCGTAAACTCTATAGGGAATGACCAAGGCAGGGCCGCCGTGCTCTGCGGCCTGTTCAACAAAAGAGCGAATGCGCTGTTCCGAAACGACGCGTTTTTCCGCCCAATCCTCACGCAAAGTCTGCACTTCGACGTGCCGGAAGGGCAGCGCTCGCCGTACGGAATCGGCCCGTGCATCGATATTGCTCAGCCACCGCTGATTTTCGGCATCGTCTGCAGGACCATGGGCGAGGATCAGGATACTTTCCTGTTGCGGGTCTGTGCTGAGTCGCCTCGCGCGCTCAACAAGCACACGTCCCATCTCTGGCGCTTCCGACAATCCTTCCTCACTCAATGCAAAAGACGACATCGTGTCGATTTGCCAGAAAGCCATGGCATGACCACCATGATGGGCGGCGGCAGCCTCATCCATCATACGCATGGGTGCCCCCGGGCTGATCCCAAGGATTTGCTCGGTTCGCTCAAACCAGCTGTCACCACTGATGAACAGTCTGACCACACCAATCTGGCGAACGCCTTGAGCCTCCAACCGATGCACTGCGTCCTGGATGCTGCCGGCATCTGCCATGCCAAAGGCGATCTCAACGATGTAGTCATCGCGTATCTCATCAGCCATTGATTCAATCGCGCTGTTCCAGTCTGCCTCCCCGCCATGTGCCATGATCAAAACACCGTAATTGGCGGCATTGCCAACCTCTTGACGGTTTGACGAAGAGGCACATCCCCCCAGTAAAAACAATGCAGTAAACAGAGATATATAAGCTCTCAGCATGTGGATTCTCCCTCTTGCAAGGGGAGCGACCAGACAGGCTGCACTCCCCCAAAAGCAATCTTTCTGACGTATCGGTAATGCGAATGATTCTTACTTGCAAACTATTTTGTGGGGTGCGATATAGCGCCAATTGCAAATCATTCTCAATGGGGGGCGTTCATGAGACGTTTATTACTCAGCAGCATTTCCATCCTGACACTCACCAGTTCGGGCCTTGCTCAATCACAAGAGGTCAATCCGGTGGACGACGTCGACATCATCGTCGTCGAGGCAACGCGCACACATATCGATAGTTTTGATTATCCCGGCATGACATCCGTGATCAGCAAGGACACGCTCGATCTCCTACGCCCATCCGATCTCGACGACCTGCTGAGCGCCTTGCCCGGGGTAGAGATCTCCGGCGGTCCTCGGCGGACCGGTCAGACCATCTCTCTGCGCGGCCAAGGTCGAGAGAACACCACCCTGCTTCTGGACGGTGCGCGGCAAAATTTTTCCTCTGCCCATGACGGCGCCATATTCGTCGATCCCTCCCTGATCGTGAGCGTGGAATCCGTCCGTGGCGCGGCATCCTCATTGTACGGATCGGGAGCATCCGGGGGCGTGATTGCTCTGAGAACCGCAAACGCTCTGGATTTGCTGTCCGAACACGAAACTCACGGATTTAGTCTCGGTCTGGGCATGCGCACCGTTGATGGCGAGCAGCGTTCCTCCGGGAGCGTTTACGGGTTGGCTGACAATCTCGACCTGCTCGTTTCGGTTTCGCGCCGACAGTCCGGTGACATCACCTTGGGATCGGGTGATGAGCTTCCAGCCAGCTACGAAGCCGTGTCCGGCCTGTTCAAGTTGGGAATTTCGATATCCGAAGGCGTGCGTGCCGAACTGGGCTGGCAGATCTTTGACGGCAGGGCCATCGAGCCGAATAATGGCCAGGGCTTGGCAGAGGCCAGCGCATCCAACGCCTTGGCCGCCAAAGATATCACCAACAATAATCTGACGTTTTCGTTCAACGCTTCGCCTGCCAACGCAGAGTGGCTCGATCTCGACCTGACGGCCTATCGCAATCAATCAAACGTTGATGAGGAAGAGATCACCGCCCGGCGCACCCTGCGCCGCGATCTCGAAACTGTCGGGATCCGGGCCGACCAGCGTTTTGCCTTCGCTCTCGGCGCATATGATGCGGGCCTGACACTTGGCGGTGAATACTACCGAGACCAGCAGGACGGGCACGACAGCACGTCTGTGGACACAATTCGCGGCGGCGCTCCAGATGCATCAACGCGCTTTGCGGCCAGCTATGTTCAACTCGAACTGGAGGGCCCGGCTCCGCTCGGACTGCCCGGTCACGTCACCCTATTGCCCAGTGTGCGCTTCGATGATTTTGAAAGCCGGTCCGCCCTCGCTGCGGACTCTGCAGATAGCAAGATATCGAGTCGGCTCGGACTTAGCTATGCCCCGACGCGCTATCTCACCGTATTCACAAGCTGGGGTGAAGCCTTTCGGGCGCCCTCGATCAATGAACTCTATCTCGACGGAACCCACTTTTCGTTCCCGCACATCATTTTGGGCGCTCCGGTATTCATCAGCAATGAGTTCATCGCCAATCCCGATTTGCGCCCGGAAGAAACTGAAACTTGGGAGATCGGCTTTGGTCTCGACCTGCAGAGCCTGCTCGCAAACAGCGACTCGCTGCGCATCAAGGCTTCGTGGTTCGAGACCGACGCGGAGAACCTTATCGACATCGCCGTCGATTTTGCCTTCGACACCAGCTGCTTTTCTCCGCCTTTCTTGCCCTGCACAGCAGGCACGACCCAGAGCCGCAATGTGGGTCAGGCCAAACTTTCAGGCTACGAAGTCGATTTGACCTATGAAAATGGGCCCTTTGCCCTGACGGCTGCCTTGTCGGAAATCAATGGCGAAGATGTTGCGACGGGCGATCCACTGGGGACCCTCACTCCGGCTCGCCTCTTTGTGGATGGCCGGTGGCTATTTGACGCCCAACGTCTGACTTTGGGTGGCCGGGTTGAGATTGCTGACGCGTTCAACAAAACGATCAATCCGGCCACCCAGCGTGACGGCTACGCCGTGGTCGGTCTATATGCGAGATGGCGTCCAATGGTCGAGCATGGCCTCAGCATCAATGCAGGTATCGCGAACGTGTTCGATGAGGATTATGCTCGCGTTTTTGCTGGTGTGAGCGAGCCAGGACGTTCATTTCGTCTCGATTTGACCTGGTCGAGACATTTTTGATTTTCTACGTGTGGACGCAATCGGTCCAGCATCGGGAAGCAGGGAGTTAGGGCGGGTTGACGACGCTCGCTGCGTGTTTTCCAAAGCGCGTGGCGAGCCACCGCATGTCAATCGGGTCGCAGATAAGCCGCTCGACGATATTGTGTATGGTGGGGCGGTGCGCGACCCCCTTCAACCGACGGGCATCGCGAGCACCTCAAGAGTATACTTCGACGTCAGACTCGCCAAAGTTGTTTTCTTCCTGTAATTCGCTTTTGAAGGGAATGCAGCTGGGAGGACATCATGCATCTCAAACTTCGCCGCAGCCAGAAATCTGGCCTGACCGGAACCGCGATCTTTGTGCTCGACGTTATGGCGGAATTGACCGCCGAAGAAGCCGAGCTGGTCAAGAAGTACAAATTGCAAAAGCAACTCGTCTACACGTCGGAAGCCGCTGATCAAAACCTCGCGCGAGCTAACGCAGGAAGTTGGGCTGGCGTCGGCGGCATTTTGATGGACCGCCTCACCAAGCGGTCATTTTCACTTGGCGACCTTGTTGCTGGCCAGCACCTGGAATGCAAGAATCTCGACGAGGTTATCGGGACTGAAAATCAGGTTCATACCGCTTGCCAAAACATCCGTGGCTATATTGACGTCGCGCGGAGCTTCGACGGTTCCGAGCAAGTGGTCGAAATCGCCGCTGCCTGACGGCGATGTCAGACGACTTCTTCTCCGATGTAGGTAAGTGGTGGCGGGAAGGCTGGCAGGCTGGTGTAGAGCTTCCCTCTACCGGGCCGAGCGTCGGGCGTGGCCTGTTCTCGAACTGGTTTCTGACCGAGCGGGAGCGTGAGGTCGAGGAACTGGTCGAGCTGCATGCCCGTGTGCAGGCGATGCATGACGCGTCCGAGCTCGCCGAACCCGACGCGCGTTCGGACGCTGTAACCACAATTCTGACCGATGTATTTCGCCAAAGTTCGGCAGAGTATGACCGCGACTATCTGGACGCGCTTTACGATCCGCTCGCCGAGCTTGTGACCGAGGAATTCATCTGGTTCCCTCGATATGACGACGGCGCCATCGGCCGGCTTGAGATGCAGGTTCGGGTCGATCTGCGCGAGTACCTGCTACGCAAGGAACGCTTCTACGCTGATTTTGACAACGCCTATCCGACGGGGTTGCGCATTCTCGCGGAACTGTCCGCGAGCCTGCTCGACGATGTCGTCAGCGATGGCCAGGTTGAGCCGAGCGACGAGGACCACGCGCTCCAGCTCACCATGGCGATAGCGTCCATTGTCGATGATGTGCCGGCTGTCATCGACCGGACGGTGAACTCTTTTTGTCATGAACGTTCCGAAGTCTGGAAACAGGAGCTGTTCGTTCCGGTTCGCCGACAGCTCATGCGTAATCTCTTGATTGCATCGGGCGTCAATCCCGATGGCCCGCCCTCATCACGGCCCTTTGTCTGGGCGCGTGACACCAAGAAAGCCTCGCCATCGGAGCTGGTGGAGACATACCTGCAATACACGCCCCTGCAGGGGATGCTCGACGCTTCCATTCCGATCACGATTCCGGATTCGGTTCGCCTTGAGCACACTCATATCCTCGGCGGAACGGGTCATGGCAAAACACAGCTTCTACAGAAGTTGATCGCTCACGATCTGGAAGCCGAAGGCGATCAAGCGCCATCCATCATCGTCATCGATAGCCAGGGCGATCTGATCCGCACTATTTCAAGTTTAGCGTGCTTTGATCCAGACGCGGCTTCGAACATGGCGGATCGGCTCATTCTAATCGATCCCAATGACGTGGAATTTCCGGTGGCGCTCAACATGTTTGCGGTCAATCAACACCGCATCGAGACCTATGGGCTCGCAGATCGGGAGCGTGTGCTCAATAGCGTGATCGATCTGTTTGAGTATGTCTTCTCCGCCTTGCTCGGCGCCGAACTCACGCAGAAACAGGGTGTCGTTTTTCGTTATCTCGCTCGACTGATGTTGGAGATCCCCAACGCCACGGTTCAGACACTTCGCGAGCTGATGGAGGATGGTCGACCATTTAGGGCGCATATGGAGAAATTGGAAGGATCAGCGAGACGCTTTTTTGAAACAGAATTCTTCTCTCCTGGGTTCTCGGCAACCAAGAAGCAAATTCTCAGACGGCTTTGGGGCGTGCTCGCTACTCCGGCATTCGAGCGAATGTTCTCGCACCCAGAAAACCGGATCGACCTGTTTGAGGCGATGAATACCGGCAAGATCATTCTCATCAATACGGCCAAGGATCTACTCAAGCCGGATGGCAGCTCGATTTTCGGTCGCTTCTTCATCGCCAAGATTACTCAGGCCGCGCTGGAGCGCGCTACGATCCCGGACGCCGACCGCAGACCCTGCTTCGTCTATATCGACGAGGCTCACGACTATTTTGACGACACGATTGAGCACTTGTTCAATCAGGCGCGCAAATATCGCGTGGGCCTTACCATCGCTCATCAAAACCTTGGCCAGCTATCATCCGGTCTGCGTGCGAGCGTGATGGCCTCAACCTCGCTCAAATTTGCCGGCGGCGTGTCGGCGAGCGATGCTCGCGCCTTGGCCGAGGATATGCGCACCGATGCCGAATTCATCCGGTCTATGCGCAAGCGGCGCGGTCAATCGGAATTTGCGGCCTTCATCAAAAACCGGACCGCTCGCGCCCTTCGGATCAACGTTCAGCTTGGATACCTAGAGTCACAGGACCAGCTAGATTGCGATCAACAGGCCTCGCTGATCACCCTGAACCGTGAGCGGTATTGCTCCACATTGGAGGAGGTAAAGCGGTACATTGATCAGAGCACCGCACCAGCGGCGGATCACCAAGGGGGATCGAAGACATCGTCCCCAATGCCAGTAGCCACCAACAGGCCGGCTGCGTCCGGGCCACCGCACCTCGAGGAACCTACCAGCCGAGAAGTGGGAGACCCGGTTCCTGAGGATGCTCACCTGCCGCCAAAGGCTGACGCGTATGTCGAAGGACTGGGCGGACAGCAGCACAGGTATTTCCAGCAATTCGTGAGGAGCCTGGGCCAGGAGCGCGGCTTCAAGGCTACGATTGAAAAATCAATAGAGGGCGGTTGTGGTCGTATCGATATTGCCCTGGAGCATGAGAGTCTCTCGATTGCCGTGGAGGTATCTATCACGACCAGGTCGACGCACGAGCAGCAAAATGTCGAAAAGTGCTTTCGGGCAGGATTTGACGACGTCATCCTGTTGGTGCCGGATCGGCGTAAGCGGGATCGTCTGAGCCGCGAAATCACGGATCGTTTGCCCGAGGACCAAAGGGCACATTTTCATGTCTTTGGACCGGAGGATGTGGATGGCTTCTTGATCGAATGTGCCGCCGGGCTGGCGGCAACGGAGAAATCTGTTCGGGGGTATCGAGTCAAAGTTACACATACGCCAGCGACGCCAGAGGAGGCGAAACGGCGGCGGGACATGATAAGTCGCACGATTGCTAGGTCCGTCTACAAGGATACGAGTAGTTGATGCCCAGCAATCACGGTGATGGGTGCCGGAATTCCGCGACACCGCAGGTGCAATAATCCTGGACTATGGGCAACAGTTCATGCATTCGAACCAAATCACGCAAAGTCGCGCCAATTCTGCATTCGGTCGTGTCTGGACAGCAAGAGCCTACCTCCCACGGATGTATCGATCAACACGGAGGCGGGTGTTCGCAGCGCGAACCGCCGGAGTTAGGGGCGTTGTTCCCCTTCCTCGTAGATCAAAAACAACTGCGGACCCATCGCTCGCCAACCGATCTAGCATTCTCGAAGCGGGCTCCATGTCTGCCCATGGATAGCTGAAATCCAAAACCAAAAGGCCTTCGCTGGAGGCGCGAACGGGTGTTGCTGAGACCAAGCGCTCAACATCATGCATTCTGCTCATCCATATGTCCTCACCGACCCCAGTTGGAGTTGAGTACCCAACCGGATATCTCGCGCCCCTCTGATCATTCAAAACCGGATTTTGCACGATAGAAAAATCCGGTTCACAGCCTGTGTCGAGGAGTGAGGCGAGCGCGATCAATCCGCCAACCCGCTCACCCATTATCCCGATTTCATCGTACTCGTTGGCGAAATCAGTTCGTACGGCGTTCAAAACATCTACACATTGGGATATCGCCCAATCCCAGGCGCCACCGTGGGCCTGCGGCGATTCGAGGTCCAGTCCACGCCCTGAGGATCCGACGTAGTCCACTGAAAACACATCCATGCCAGCCAGTTGTGCTTGTGCCCAGATCTCAGGCAACCCAAAACTCGAGTATGCTAGCGGTGAACCCCGCATCCAAATGACAGCGCGCCTTGGCTGAGGTCCTCCGTCTGTTGCCCCATGATTGCTCACTTCCTGTTGCCGAAAAAGCGTTACCGGGACATTTCCGAGGCGTGTTGCGTACAGAAGCCAATCTTTAGTGTAGTGCCCGTAGCCACCCTCATGATCGCACTCCAGCCCAATCCGCAGAACCCGCTCGTGGTCTGCAGAAATTAGGGCGAATTCCCGGCCAACAAATTGATGCTGTAGAGACACGATTGCTCGCTGACCAGCAGCGTCTACGCTGATATCGTAAAGGTCAAATTCGGGTTTCGAACCGAGATAGGTGTTTATTCGTTCGAAAAGGTTGTTCGCAGCATCGCTGGCGCTGGCGCTGGGTCGAGCTTCGTGGTCCGAATAATAGCCAAACACCCCAGATCCGTCATTCGTTGCGATCGGTCGAACGAACATGTCCTGTGGCCATTCGTCGGCGGAGGTCGTCTCGCCCGTGGACAGGTCCACCGTTATAGAATGTGGCGGTTGAGCGCGGTCAGTCGAAATACGAATGCCACGACCTCCGTCGACTACCCGAATTGTGTTGGAGAATCGACCCGGGGCGAAAGAGATTTCCCGCCCAGTAGAACCAACTCGAACTAGAAGCGCGGCCTCATCGACGCGCACAGATTGAATTGGGGTGAACTGTGTCGACAATACAATCAGATCATCGCTTGTGATGCTTGTTCGCGTGCTTGACAGTTCCTCCCGGTAGCCTCGCTCGTCCACTGGCTGAAAGGTCGCTGGGAGCGACATCCTCGCCGACGCGAGAGTCGAGAAAGACGTATAGCGTTCCGCGCCTGAAAGGTAATCATGAAGCCCCCCCACGACGTTGAGCCGGCCCATGCGGTCCGCGACGAGCCGACCTGTCGCAGATAGGAGGGCCACATGCCCTGAGTCAGAGCTCCAAGATGGCTCGCTCCATGGAGATGATGCGCCAACATCTGCCAGTGCAGCACAGGCTCGAGTTGGGAGGGGCGATTGTTGATTCAACAGGCAATCTAGATCCACCAACATTGGTGCCGGGGCGACATCTCCGCGCAGGATCGAGCGCCTGTGAGGCTCCCCAATCCAGGGCGAGTATCGGTTTCGCATGAGTGGATAGTCGAAGAGGGCAACTTGTCCGTCGGGTGAGAGGCTCGCCCTCAAATGACGACAAACCTGCAGATCGTCCATTGAAACCCGCTGCAAAATCACCGTGCCTGCGTTGTGCGTAGGTGTGGATTCAGGGGTGGGCTCAATTGTGCCGCCGGCCGGCGATAGACCAGCGCCACTTAACAAAAATAGGGTGATCGACAAAAACCAGGGATTTTTCATAATATTCGCGCTCTTCGATAGCAAGTAGATGGCGGGTTCTAAGGTGAAAAATAAAACCTCAGAACCCGTCACGAAGCATTCATATAGATACTTTCTTTAAGACATAGCTGGAGGGCCAAAGTATGTATACACACCCGCTGGTCCAGGCATCCAGAATCCGATGCCATCGACCGAGATATATACAGTTATTTCAGTACCAAAAGTGTCCGCAACTGTATGAGCCTCAACTGTAGGGTCATTTGCTAAGTCAGATTCAAATCTTTGTTCATCTGGCTGCTCCACACCCAAGACAGTTGACGAACCCTCCATCCCGAGTTCGTCATAGGCGGTTAGGAAGTCTGAACTCCCATCATTGGCTGTACCGAAGCCATAGTATGGTTGAACATTCGGTCCTGAACTGGGCCGGATCCCGACCACCGTGATGGTCTCGACACCGCCAGAGATCGCCGTCATTTCGCTTTTCGATAGTTCCCGCATTGGAATCGTCCTTCCTGCTGGTTAGAGAAGCACAAGCTATAGCTGTGTTAATTTGAAAATCAACCGTTGACCCTGCCGAGTTGATGCCGCAATCTCTGAGAGAGATTCGATTGGCCCCTTAATCAACGTTAGGTGAATTCGGGTAGCTAACCGGGTTGGCGCCCACTGAATGCAGTGTGCTTCATAAATCAAAAGGCTGGGCAATGGGAGAGGATCTGTTTCGACAGCAGGCACTGGCGGAATTCAAGAACAGATCATCGGGCGCTCCAGTTACCAAGGTGCCTGCGGCCTGGTTCTGGCTCGCCGTCCTGGTTGTGTCGGCGCTTGTCACAGCAACACTATTTCTGAACTTGAGTGAGTATGCGCGCAAGGAAAAAGCGGTCGGCTGGTTGCGTTATACTCAAGGCGAATTTGCTGTGCTCGCCCCTATCAGTGGGACTGTCGAGGCCCTTCATCAAGCCGAGGGCCAGACAGTCACTCAGGGCGAGCCGCTTTTCGTCATTCGGGCACCGCAGATATCTACAGACGGCACCGCCTCTGGGGCTGAGTACGCCCGATCAATTTTGGCGGAAATCGAGTTGATCATAGCACGTGACGAGAACGCGCGCGCAACGCTCCGGGCACGACTTGAGGAGACGCGGGAGCGTATCAATATTTTAAATCAGCAGGTTACCGCTCTCGATGAACAGACCCGCGTGACGCATGACCGGTTAGTCCTCTTCACGGAGCAATACCAGGCTGGAGTGGATCTCGCATCCCGAGGAGTGCTCGCCCAGCGCGCCCTTGAGGAGCGCCGCCTCATTGCTCTCGGTCAACAGGAGGCTGAGAGTGCACTTGTAGCAAGGCGCGCTGAGTATGTTGGCGCGCGTGAAGTGCAGCGCGCGCGTCTTGAACAAATTCCATTGGAGGTGGAGGCTGCGTCGCTTCTCATGTACCAAAATAGGATGCAACTAGAACGCAACCTACTAGATGCTCGGGCGCGCGAGGGCGCGCTTGTTCGAGCGCCGGCAGATGGCCGTATTGCCGCCCAGCAGACATCGGCTGGGAGCTCGATTCGTGCAGGAGAGCGAGCGTTAACTATAGTGGCAGCCGACAGCTTACTCCAAGCAGAAATCTATCTGACCTCAAGGGCGATGGCACGAATTCGCCAAGGACAAACGGTTCGTATCTACTACACAGCTTTCCCTCACAGCCGATATGGTGTGGCGTCCGGTCGAATCGACTCTATCTCAGCAACAGTATTCCGGCCTGAAGAGATACCAACGCCGTTGGAAATGGAGGAAGCTGCATATCGAGCGTTCGTCTCGCTCGACAGTCAATCTATCGATGCGTTCGCTGAAAGCTTTGAGCTTCGGTCCGGCATGACCCTTACAGCTGAAGTCGTTCTCGAGAGTCAATCCTTATTCGAATGGTTGATTGAACCATTCTCCGGGGCGACGTAGAAAGTTGCGAAGCTGATGAGCGAAAGCCTCAATCCATTTGGCGTGCGTGGCCTGCCACTAATCCGACAATCTGAAGCAGCTGAATGCGGCCTCGCGTGTATAGCGATGATCGCATGGTACCACGGTCTGAAGACCGATCTTGGCGAGCTCAGGCGGAAATTCCAGATCTCCTTGCGGGGCGCCGACCTCGTCGCGTTGTTGGGAATCGCAAAACAGATCGACCTCGGCGGGAGGGGTATTCGGTGTGAGCCTGAAGAATTACCTCAATTGCGTTTGCCATGTATGCTGCATTTGGAATTCAACCACTTTGTGGTTCTCAAAGCGGTGCGCTTGGGCAAATACGTTGTTCATGACCCCGCGTTGGGCGTGCGTGTTCTCAGCGCCAGGGACTTGGGTCGTGCGTTCACAGGAATCGCGGTAGAATTTACTCCTACTGAGGCCTTCAAACCTAAAAACCCACCCCGTCGTCTTTCGTTCTTCGATCTGATCAAATTTGACAGGGCATTCCTATCGCCGTTTGGGCTAGGGCTTGTGCTCGCACTTGTCGCGGAATGCATGTTGTTGGCGTCCCCGTTTTTCCTCCAAATCATGATCGACGAAGTCCTCGTTAAGGGCGATTACGCGCTCATTTGGGCGCTGGCCTTTGGATTTGGAGGATTGCTGGTATTCCAGATAGTTAGTCAAACTTTCCGTGAATTAACCCTACAGTACTTAGGACAGGTTGTATCGTTTGACCTTACAGCGAGATTCTTTTCACGCATGCTTAATCTGACAGCCAGTTTCTTCTTAACCAGACAATTGGGCGACATTCAACACAGAGTTATGTCGCTAGAAGCTATTCGGATATTTATCACTTCAAATGCAATTTCCATGATTATGGATGTTTTCTTCGTAATCGTTATCGGGATATTGATGGCGATTTACAGCCCCAACATATTCTTGGTCGTGGTTGGTGCTTTCACGATTTACGGACTCTGGCGCGTAGCTATTTTTCGAAGCATGAAGCGAGCCGCTGGCGATCTGCTGGTCGCGGAAGCGTCTGAACAAACCCACCTACTCGAATCTCTAAGGTCTATTCAAACGATCAAGATGTGCGGAATGGAATCTAGTCGTGAATCAGCCTGGCAAAATAAGATGGTGCGCCGCATTAATGCTCACATCCGCACCGGTGTCCTTTCGATCGTCGAGCAGAACATATCAAAACTGATACTTGAGGGCGGGCGGCTTATTGTAATTGTTTTGGCCGCACTCCAAGTAATGGAGGGCACGTTTTCCATCGGCATGCTTAGCGCGTTCGCGGCGTATCTCGGCATGCTTTCTGGGCGGGTCCGGAACTTCGTCGATTCGCTCATCGCCTTTGTACTGTTGCAGGTTCCGCTCCAGCGTCTGGCGGACATTGCGTTTGCACCGGCGGAGCCACCCGGCGAGGATGGTGGGCGTTCACCGGCGATGCGGGGCGACGTCGTCATGAAGCGAGTGATGTTTCGGTACGGTGCCAGCGAAACAAATGTGCTGAACGGCGCCAGTCTAGATATTACTGCAGGCGAGTTCGTGGCCATTGTCGGGCCTTCGGGTTCTGGAAAATCAACTATTTTGAAAATCCTTGCTGGACTTGAGACGCCTGGCGCCGGTCAAGTACTCTTTGACGGGCGACCGGTTGCTGCGTGGAGTCTGCGGACCCTGCGCCGGCATATTGCTGTAGTTCTGCAGGATGATACCTTGCTGCATGGGTCCCTGGCTGAGAACATCGCTGGATTCGCGAATGAATTGGACATGGGCCGAGTACGGGAGGCGGCTGAAGCGGCCGTTATTTCAGATGAAATCGAAGCTATGCCCATGGGATACGAGACATTTGTCGGCGATATGGGGTCAACTCTTTCTGGCGGGCAAAAACAACGGGTTATTATTGCACGGGCACTCTATAGGCAACCAAGTGTGCTCCTTCTCGATGAAGCAACGAGCCATCTTGACACGGACAATGAGTCTGTGGTCCTCAGCGCCCTCGAGCGCCTAAATATTACCCGCGTGGTTGTCGCGCATCGTCAGGCAACAATCGAGAAAGCAGACCGAGTCTATCAGGTGTTCGGCGGGTTGTTGGTGGCCGCCGATAGACTGAAATCGGATCGATCAGACGGGCAACCAGCCGTTGAAACCCTAATTGAACAAATATTGCGTCCCAAGGGTAATTCAAATGCGTGATGCGCGCCCTGCAACTGGACCGTCTATCATACATGGCGACGACCGGAATACTTTTCGCTATCGTCAAGCTTATGAATTCTTAGACCAAGCCCGGCATGCGGAGGCGCACTTGCTGTGGAGGAGCATTTTCGATGACACAGCGGACCCGCAGGACGGGTTGTCAGCGGCTATCGCCGCATTCCGCATTGGGGCATGGAAGGAAGCTTGGAGCCTGTATGAAAACCGATACTTAAGGAACCCGAGCTCCTGCTTGACCAGCATTACATGTGCCGAGACGGGAAAAAAAATTCCACTATGGTCTGCGGGGCCACCACCCGACCGACTTCTCGTCATAGCCGAACAAGGCTTGGGCGATACGTTTCAATTCGCGCGCTATCTTCCACGGCTCCTCGAAGCTGGCGTCGAGGTGACCTTGGCTGAATGGCCACGTCTTCACCCCATCCTATCGACGCTCCACCCGGCGTTGAAGCTGGCTGCTAGGGGCGAAGCGATAACACATGAAGCTGGAGATGCGTTCGTCCGCTTGCTGAGCTTGCCCCTGCGAATGGGAATATTTGACCCGTTTTTCGATGCTCCATATTTCAGGGTACGGGAAGCACCTACCAGCAGATGGTCACGCGTTCTCGATAGAGGAAAACTAAATATCGGATTGGTTTGGCAGGGAAACCCGGATCACGAGCATGATTTCAAACGATCAATCTCATTGGAACTGTTTGCTCCTCTTTTTGAAAGAGCGGAGTTCAGAATCGTCAGTCTTCAATATGCTGACGGAGCCGAACAAGTTAACTCCGCTTCATTCGGGCCAAAATTGGTTCTTCCAAAAGGCCTGTTTTCGGGCCGCTCAAGCTTTCTGAAGACAGCTTCCTTGCTCTCAGAACTTGATGGAATCGTAACGGTTGATACCGCGTCGGCGCACATCGCGGGTGCGTTAGGTTGCCCGGTCTACCTCTTACTGCATGCGCCGGACCCCGATTGGCGGTGGGGGATCAACTCGACATCAACGGCATGGTACCCAGAGACCCGGATCTTCAGGCAACGAACCCATGGAGTCTGGGCCGACGTAATTGACACCTTGACCACGGAGTTATTGGAACTCGCGCAGAGTCGGAGACGCCTTAGTCCGTCGCCGGAGGATCGGGGGCTGTGAGATGAGCTCCAATTGGGCATCTTGTGGCCACCGAATTTGGTGGCCGGGATACAGGTATTTGCGATAGGTCGAGTGAAGTGACCGCGCTTTTCTTGGCGGCATGCCAGCTGATCACTCGGTTTGGTTTTTCGAGTGAGCAAGGCTGGTCCTTCGCGCCACTCGCGACCGTTCCGTCGACTGCGGTTGACACAATTCTGTTAGTGTCGATGCAAGCAGAACCGGTTTCTCAGAAACGCTACGGTATCGCGCACGCGAGGATCGACGACCGGGTAAGTGTCAGTCTCCAAAAGCCTTAGCGTGCACTCATCGATACTCAAACTTGCTGCAAGTCGAGATCGCGTCAAACCATCAGCCCGACGCCAAGCGCTGATATGCTCACCCAAAGTTTCAGGTGCCGCAGACGGATCTCTGCCTAGAAAGTGAATGATGGCCGGCCAGTGATGGATGGTTGGCTCATGTGCACGTTGCTCCCAATGTCGGTAGGCCCACGGGCTGACATCGATTTGCTCGGCCACTTCGCGTTGGGTAAGCGCAAGCTCCGCGCGACGCTGCTGAAGGGCGCCCGCTAAATCATTGGAATATTTCCGTCTTGGCTTTTGAGATTTGAGTGTCCAAAGGGTTTTTGGAAAAAAGGCAACGCAATGATGCCGCTGTGGCGGCGGTGGCCAGGATGGCAGCGCCTGTCGCCGCGGTCCGCGCTGCGCCAGTGATTACCAGGCGCGCATTTCCGGCCCGATGCTCGACCGGATCGATTTGCAAATCCAGGTGCCGGCCGTCACGCCCGCCGATCTGGCCTTGCCCGCCCCGGTCGAAGGCACCGAAGCCGCAGCCGCCCGGGTCGCGGCCGCCCGGGCCGTTCAGGCCGGGCGCGGCTGCCTCAACGCCCATCTGCCACCCGACATACTGGAACACGCCGCCGCGCCCGACCGGGCCGGCGAAGCCCTGCTCAACCAGGCCGCCCAGCAACACAGTCTGACAGCACGCAGCTATCACCGCGTCCTGCGCGTGGCGCGCACCATCGCCGATCTCGACGGCAGCGATGCCGTCCGCCGCATCCATATCGCCGAAGCCCTGTCCTGCCGACGAGGCCTGGCGACCGCCGCGGCGCCGGCGCCGGCCGGGACGCGAATGCGTGGCCTTGTGTGAGGCCGGGATATGCGGCTGTTTCTACGAAACAGGTCCCTGTCCCGGGCACCCGCTTTCACGGCATCCCGCGACGACGGATCGTTAACCTCCCACCGCTAGTTTTCCCCTGTCATGACACGCGAACCGCCGCCCGACAGCGAGGCCGGTCCTGAAGCATCCATGCCGGGGCCGGACGATGAGATAATTGCGACTGCGACCGAGCTGGGCGCGGCGGAATTTCTCATTTCTGCGCTCGATGCCGCTGGGGAGTTGATCCTGGTGCGCGGCCGCGGCGGCCGCGTGGTGCACGTCAATGCCGCCTTTCTCGCCGCCTTTGGCGGGGTGCGCACGGATTGGGTCGGGCGCTGGTTCTCTGTCGCCCCGCCTGTCTCCACACATGATCCGCGTCGCTATGAAATGCTGATGCGCACGCGCCAGGGCGCGCTCTGGATTGAATGGGATGAGCGGCTCCTGCCGGAGGGCCGCGGTGTCATCTCGGTCGGGCGCGATGTCAGTTCGCGCCGCGAGGCGCATGCCGACCTGGAAGCTTCCCAGCGCGCCAAATCCCTGTTTTTCGCCGCCGTCACCCATGAAATGCGCACCCCGCTGGCCGGAGCGCTGGGTATTGCGCGCCTGCTTGACGCGACACCGCTGCGCCCCGACCAGGCCGATTACGTTCGCACCCTGGCCAGTTCGGCCGAGCATGCCCTGGCGATGGTCGATGACATTCTCGACCTGTCGCGGCTCGAGGCCGGCAAGCTGACCTTGCGCCCGGAACGGGTCGATATCGCCGAACTGGTGCGCGAGACGGCAGAGCTTGCGGCGCCGCGTGCCCAGCAGAAGGGGCTCGAGATCGGCATTGTCCAGTCCGCCGCTGCCCCGGCCCAGATAGAGGGTGATCCGGCGCGGCTGCGTCAGATCCTGTTCAATCTGATTGGCAATGCCGTCAAATTCACCGCCCGGGGCGGCATTCGCATCGATATCGGTTGCGCCCCCGCCGGCGATGGCCGATTGCGGCTTTCGCTGTCTGTCAGCGATACCGGGCCGGGGATTTCCGAGCTCGATCAGCAATCCCTGTTCGAACATTTCGAGCGCGGCGCGGCCGAGCGGGATGGCGCGGAGGGCGGCGCCGGGCTCGGCCTCGCCATGGTGCGCCGGCTGGTCGAGGCGATGAATTCCGCGATGGGCGTGGAAAGCCGGCTCGGCGAGGGTGCCAAATTCTGGGTGATATTCGAATTGCCGGTGTTTGCCGGCGGACTCGGTCAGCCGATGGCTGGCCGTGAACTGGCGATTGCCAGTCCCAATGCCGTGCTGCGCCAGACGCTGGGCGACCAATTGCGCGAACTCGGCGGCGATGTCGTCGCAATTGACCGTGTTGAAGGCCTGCCGGCGGCATCGGGCCGCGAGCTCCTGCTTGATGCCGGCTGGGCCGATCAGGCGAGCGCCGCCCAGGCCCGCCATGTCTGGCAATTGGTGACGCCGTCCGGCAAGGATGGTGTCATCGAGGACAGGCCCGACAGCGTTGATGGCTGGCTGGTCAAACCGGTGCGGCTGACAAGCCTGGTCGAACAGATCACCGGCACCGCTCCGGCGCGCCAGCCGGCGCAAAGACTGGAGACCCCGCCCGAGACGCGCCCCCTCGACGGGTTGAGAATTCTTGTCGCCGAAGATGACCCGGTCAACGCCTTGATCGCGCGCCGCACGCTGGAACGGCTCGGCGCCCATGTCACCCAGGTCGATAGCGGCCGCGCCGCGCTTCGCGCGCTGGAGGAGGGCCGTTTTGACGCCGCCCTGCTCGACCAGCGCATGCCCGGCATGGACGGGCCGGAGCTGGCCCGCATGGCGCGGCTGAGCGGCCATGATCTGCCGCTGGTCGCCCTGACCGCCAATTGCAGCGAAGACGACCGCAGCAATTGCCTTGACGCCGGGATGAATGATTTCCTCTCCAAACCCGTCGACCCCGATCTCCTCGCCGACACGCTCGCTCGCTTGTGCGCGGTCGAAAAGCAGGCCAGCATGGCGCAGAATAAGCCAATCGGCTGAGGAGTTTCAGACAGATGACCCAGGCCGATATCGAACGGAAGAAATCCTGGCGGCAAGCGATCGCGGTCTATGGCCGCCCGATCATGCTGGCGATGCTGATCCTCGGATTCGCCTCCGGCCTGCCGTTGATGATGGTCTTCTCCAAGCTGTCCTACTGGCTGCGCGATGTCGGGATTGAACGCTCCACCATCGGCTTCTTCTACTGGATTACCATTTCCTACACGCTCAAACCGCTCTGGGCGCCGATGGTTGATCGCCTCTCCATACCCGTCCTCACAGCCGCGCTCGGCAAGCGCCGCTCCTGGATGATGGTGGCGATACTGGGCACGATGATCGGTCTGATCATCATCGCCTTCTCCGACCCGTCGCAAGGCTTGTGGCTGACCCTGGCAGGGGCTTTCATCCTGTCCTATTCCGGCGCCACGCTGGACATCTCGATCGATGCCTGGCGCATTGAATCCGGGCCGCGCGAGGAGCAGGCCAATATGGCCGCCGCCTATGTGCTCGGCTATCGCGGCGCGATTTTCTTCTCTGGCTTCGGCTTGGCGCTTTCCTCCTGGACCAATTGGACCGTCTCCTTCTCAGTCATGGCGCTGACCATGGGGATTTGCGGCCTGCTGGTGCTGGTGATGAAGGAGCCGGCGCATGCCGTGCGCCTCCAGTCAATTGGCGGGCTCGGCCATCGCATCGCCGAAGCGATCATCGAACCTTTCAAGCAATTCGCCACCCGGCTCGGCGTCTGGATCGTGCCGGTCTTCCTGCTCGTCGCCTTCTATCGCCTGAGCGATTTCACCATGGGCGTGATGGCCAGCCCGCTCTATTCCGATATCGGTTTCGACCGCGCCATTGTCGGCGGCATCCAGAGCGGCCCCGGCCTGATCGCCACGATTGCGGGCGGTTTTCTCGGCGGACTGATTGCCTATAAATTCGGCGTCTTGCGGGCGATGTTCATCGGCGCTTTCATCACTTTTGCCACCAATGGCGCCTATGCTTGGCTCGCCGCGACCGGTACGCCGGACAGTATCGGCCTGCTCGGCCTGGTGATCAGCGGCGACAATCTCGCCGCCGGCTTTGTCGGCACCGTCTTCATCGCCTATCTCTCCTCGCTGACCGACCCGATCAATGCCGCCACCCAATACGCCCTGCTCTCATCGCTCTACGCCCTGATCAATAAATTCGTCGCCGGTTTCTCCGGCGTCATGGCGGATGCTCTGGGGTATGTGAATTTCTTCCTGCTGACAGCGGGCTATGCCCTGCCGGCGGCAGCGCTGGTGATGTTCATCATGATGAAGGGCTCGCCCGCCGCGAAGGGGCTGGTGAAGCATGATGCCGGGGCTGATCAAGCTTCATAAATTCCAACAACATGTCATCCCGGCTCTCCGCCCCGCCTGCGCGGGGCATCCGGGCGGGATGACAAAATTATCGGTTTTAAGGAGTGAAGCGCGGGCCGAGCGGCAATCGTCGCGCCCGTCATCCTCACCAGCTCCGTCGCCTTCGGCGACACCTCTTCCATCAAGGAAGAGGAGGGAGCGCAATCCGGCTGGACGGTACATCAACCTCAAACCATCCGAAGCTTCCATCAACGCCCTCCTCTTCCTTGATGGAAGAGGTGGCCGCGAAGCGGTCGGAGCTGGTGATGGCCTCGCGTCGGCGAGGCTCTTCTAATTCCCTGTCATGATTTGAAGGTCGAACGACAAGGCGCCACCCAGCCCCCCTACTCCCCCATCGCCTCAACCTCATGGGCCTCCGGATCATAAGCCGCCAGCGCCGCCAAGGTCGTGATCTCGCTGACCGAGGCGCCGAGCCGGGCGATCTGGACTGGCAGTTCGAAGCCGAGCAGCATCGGGCCGATCACGGTGGCGCCGCCGCCGACGCGCAGGAGTTTGGTGGCGATCGAAGCGGAGTGGATCGCTGGCATGACCAGCACATTGGCCGGGCCGGTCAGGCGCGAGAAGGGGTAGAGGAAGCGGTGTGCGGGGTCGAGGGCGACGTCGACATTCATCTCGCCTTCGTATTCGAAATCGACACCGATCTCGTCGAGCTTGTCGACTGCCTGCTGGAGCTTGTTGGAGCGTTCGCCGGCCGGATTGCCGAAGGTCGAATAGGACAGGAAGGCGACGCGCGGCGTGAAGCCAAATCCCTTGGCCGCGGCGGCGGCCTCGATGGCGATATCGGCCAGGGCGTCGCTATCGGGGAATTCGGTGACATTGGTGTCGGCGATGAACAGGGTGCGGTTCTTGGCGAGAGCGACTGACATGCCGATCACGCGCTGGCCCGGCGCCGCATCGAGCACAAGTTTCACATCGCGCAGGGCGGCGTCATAACTGCGGGTCGTGCCGGTGACGACACCGTCGGCATCACCCAGCTTGACCATGCAGGCGGAGAAGACATTGCGGTCATTATTGACCAGGCGCTGCACGTCGCGGCGCAGATAGCCCTGACGTTGCAGGCGTTTGTAGAGGAATTCGGCATAATCGCTATTGCGTTCCGACAGGCGCGCATTGACGATTGTGATCGCATCTTCCGGCACGCCGACCAGACGCATATTGGCGCGGGTAATCTCCTCGCGGCCGACCAGGATGGCCTTGCCCAGCTCCTGGCTCTGGAAGGCATAGGCGGCGCGGATCACCGCCGGTTCCTCGCCCTCGGCGAAAACAATGCGGCGGCCCTGGCCCATCACCGCGCCCTGGATGCGCTGCAACAGGGCGGCGGTCGGGTCGAGACGGCGGGCCAGTGAGTGGCGATAGGCCGACATGTCGGCAATCGGCTTGCGCGCGACGCCGCTATCCATCGCCGCCTGGGCGACATAGGGCGGTACATAGGAAATCAGGCGCGGATCAAAGGGTGAGGGGATGATATAGCCGCGGCCGAATTTCGGACGCGCGCCATGATAGGCGGCGGCGACCTCATCGGGCACGTCTTCCTTGGCCAGGGCTGCCAGCGCATGGGCGGCGGCGATTTTCATCTCTTCATTGATGGTGCGGGCGCGGACATCCAGCGCACCGCGGAAAATATAGGGGAAGCCGAGGACGTTGTTGACCTGGTTGGGATAATCGGAGCGTCCTGTCGCCATGATGGCATCGGAGCGCACGGCCTCGACGTCTTCCGGCGAGATTTCCGGGTCCGGATTGGCCATCGCGAAAATGATCGGATTATCGGCCATGGACTTGACCATTTCGCCGGTAAAGGCGCCGGCAACGGAGAGGCCGAGCGCGCAATCGGCGCCGTCGAGCGCTTCGGCCAGCGAGCGCTTGTCGGTCTCGACCGCATGGGCGGCTTTCCACTGATTGAGATCGGTGCGGCCGGTATGAATGATGCCCTTGCTGTCGCACAGCACGGCATTTTTGGCGTCGACACCCATCGCCTTGAGCAGTTCCAGCACCGCAATTCCGGCAGCACCGGCGCCATTGACGACGACTTTCAGGTCGGCCATGCGGCGGCCGGTGATCTCGCAGGCATTGATAATGCCGGCAGCAGAAATGATGGCGGTGCCGTGCTGGTCGTCATGGAAAACCGGGATATCGAGCAATTCGCGCAGGCGCTGTTCGATGATGAAGCTTTCCGGCGCCTTGATGTCTTCCAGATTGATGCCGCCAAATGTATTGCCGAAGCGGCGCACGCATTCGACGAAGGCCTCGCCATCCTCTTCCTCGACTTCGATATCGATCGCATCGATATCGGCGAAGCGTTTGAACAGGACGGCCTTGCCTTCCATCACCGGTTTGGAGGCCATGGCGCCGAGATTGCCGAGGCCGAGAATCGCGGTGCCATTGGAAATGACGGCGACCATATTGCCCTTGGACGTATAGTCGTAAACCTTGTCGGGATCGGCGGCGATCGCCTTGACCGGGGCGGCAACGCCGGGGCTGTAGGCTAGGGAAAGGTCGCGCTGGGTGGCCATCGGCTTGGTGGCAGCCATGGCGATTTTGCCGGGGGTGGGTTCGCGGTGAAAGGCCAGCGCTTCTTCGTCATCAACCTTGCTGATTCTGTCGCTCATCACTGCCATCCTTGCCCGCGCCGGAATTTCCCATAGAACTAGGCCTCTAGCCGCTTCGCCCCCTTGCACGCAAGACGAAACCTCGTCACGGACCGCCTCGATGAATGCGATGACACAAATGCCGGTCCCGGCTGATCGGCAATTTCCCGACCCCGAGGGCGCCACGCCGATGATGGCGCAATACCTCGCCCTGCGCGCGCAGGCGCCCGGCGATGCGCTGTTGTTCTACCGCATGGGCGATTTTTACGAGCTCTTTTTCGACGATGCTGTGCGCGCTTCGGCCGCACTCGATATCGCCCTGACCAAGCGCGGCGAACACCAGGGCCAGCCGATCCAGATGTGCGGCGTGCCCGCTGCCGCATCGGAAGCCTATCTCGCGCGGCTGATCAAGGCCGGTTTCAAGGTCGCCGTCGGCGAGCAGACCGAGGATCCCAAGGCCGCCAAGGCGCGCGGATCCAAATCCGTCGTCAATCGGGCGATCCGCCGCGTTGTCACGCCGGGCACATTGACCGAAGACACCCTGCTCGATCCGCGCAGTTCCAATCGCATCGCGGCGCTGGCGCGTCTGGCGAGCGGCGAGAACGCGATTGCCTGGGCCGAGGTCTCGACCGGCGAATTTGCCGTGATGTCGGTGGCGCCGGAAAACCTCGCCGCCGAGCTGGCTGCGATGAGTCCGGTCGAGCTCCTGGTCGAGGAAACCCGCTTCAAGGAAGGCGGCGAACTGGCACCGCGCGCGACGGTCACGCCGCTCGCCCGTGCCAAATTCGACGCGGCCTCTGCCGAACGGCAACTTAAGGCGCACTTTGCGGTGCATGAACTGACGGCTTACGGTGAGTTTACGCGTGCTGAACGGTCAGCTCTCGGCGCATTGCTGGATTATCTCGCCCTGTCGCAGGCCGGAGCGCCGGCCAAGCTGGCCCCGCCGCGCCAGATCGCCCAGGGCAGCGTCCTCGCGGTCGATCCGGCGACCCGCGCCAGCCTTGAAATCGAGCGCACACTGAGCGGCAACCGCGCCGGCTCCCTGCTCGACGCCATCGACCGCACCGTCACCGCACCGGGCGCCAGATGCCTCGCTGAACGCCTGGCCAGGCCGCTGACCGATGCGATTCAGATCGAACAACGTCTTGATGCGATAAGTTTTTTCGAAGCGTCCTCGGAGTTGCGCCGCGACACACGCGAGCGCCTGAAATCCGCCGGTGATCCGGAACGGGCCCTGTCGCGCTTGCTGCTCGGTCGCGGCGGACCGCGCGATCTCAAGGCGCTGGCGGCCGCTCTGGCCGAAGGCGAGGCCCTCGTCACCCGCATTCTCGCTGCGCCGCTGACCGCAGCGCCGCCGATGATTGCCGCCAGCATCGCGGCTCTATCCCTGACCGACAAGCCGGAATTGTCCGCCCTGGTTGGTGATCTGGAACGCGCTATCCTTGATGAGCCACCCATGCTGGCCCGCGATGGTGGTTTCGTTGCGCCCGATTGGCGCCCAGAGCTCGACGAGACCCGCAAACTACGCGACGCCTCGCGCCGTATCGTCGCCGGCCTGCAGCAGACCTATGCCGAGGCGACCGGCGTTAGTGGGTTGAAAATACGTCATAATAACGTGCTGGGCTATTTCGCCGAAGTGACCGCCAAACATGCCGACGCGCTGATGGGCCGCGAGGATTTCATCCATCGCCAGACCATGGCGAATGTGGTGCGCTTCTCGACTGTTGAACTGGCCGATCTGGAATCGCGCATCTCCAGCGCTGGCGAGCGCGCTCTGGCGATGGAGATTGAAGTCTTTCAAGGGCTTTGCCAACGGGTCGAGGGCCTGGCCGAGCTGATCCGGCAGGCGGCCCGCGCCCTGGCCGAGTTCGACGTCGCCGCCGGTCTCGCTGAATGGGCCATCGAAACAGAAGCTTGCCGCCCGGTGGTCGAAGACAGTTCGGTATTTGCCGTCTCCGGTGGTCGCCATCCCGTGGTCGAGCGCGCCTTGCAGCGCACGGGCGATGGACGCTTTACGCCCAATGATTGCGTGCTGGATGGCGCCGGGACCGCAGCCCCGCGCCTGATTTTTGTGACCGGCCCGAACATGGCCGGCAAGTCCACCTATTTGCGGCAGAATGCCTTGATCCTGATGCTGGCGCAGGCGGGATGTTATGTCCCGGCGCGCTCGGCCCGGATCGGAATTGCCGACCGATTGTATTCGCGCGTTGGTGCGGCTGACGACCTGGCACGCGGCCGTTCGACCTTCATGGCGGAAATGATCGAGGCTTCGGCAATTCTCAACCAGGCCACGGGGCGCAGCTTCGTCATCCTCGACGAAATCGGCCGCGGCACCGCGACCTTTGATGGTCTGTCCATCGCCTGGGCTGCGGCGGAACACCTGCACGGCGTCAATCAGTGCCGCGCCCTGTTCGCCACGCATTATCACGAGCTTACCCGGCTGGCTGATGATCTCGAGGCGGCGGGCAATTGCTCGCTCAAGGCGCGGGAATGGAAGGGTGAGCTGGTTTTCCTGCACGAGGTCGGGCCTGGCGCTGCCGATCGATCCTACGGGATTGAAGTCGCCCGACGCGCCGGTCTGCCACCCGTCGCCATCCGCCGTGCCAAGACGATTCTTGCGCGGCTGGAATCGGAAGGTGCCCCGGCAGCTGCGCTGGCCGATCTGCCCCTGTTCGCGCTGTGCGACCCCGTTGTAGAAACACGTGAATCCGCCGTTGAACTGAGATTGTCAGATGTCGAGCCGGACGGGCTGGCCCCGCGTGAGGCGCTCGACATCCTGTATCAGCTCAAGGCGCTGATGAAGAATGAGTGACGCCGCACCTGTCCGTGCACTAGATTGAGACCCAGATGACCCATCCAGCCCTGCCCGCTTCGCTGAACGCCTTGACGCTGCGCGCCCAGCTGGCGGCCGCTATCGCGAAACAGGGGTGGGCCTCCCCGGCGGCACGCGCCACGGCGCTGAGCCATGTCCGGGCGGCATTGGACCGGTTCCGCGATCAGGCCGAAAACTGCCTGTCGAAAAGCGGCGGCGGTGCGCTGGCGGCCCAGGCGCTGAGCGACGGGATGAGCGTCAGCCTGCACGCCCTGTTTGATTCCATGGCAGCCGGCGATCTCGAAGGCTCGCGCGGCGTGTCGCTATGCGCCCTCGGTGGCTTCGGGGCCGGAGAATTGGCCCCCTATTCCGATGTCGATCTATTGTTGATCAAGCCGGATGATGGCGACGCCGCGACCGATGCCTTTCTCGGGCGCGTGCTCTACGCGCTCTGGGACATCAAGATTGATGTCGGCGGCGGGGCCTGTCGCACGATTGACGAAACTCTGGAACTCACACGTCAAAACGCGTCTGAGCGAACGGCCTTGTTGAGCTTGCGCTTTCTCGCCGGCGATGAATCGCAGGTCAATGCGCTCGCCGGCCGTTTTCGCGATGAGGTTATCGCCGGCGACAAGACCGGCTTCGTCGAGGCCAAGTTGCGCGAGCGCGATGCGCGGATCGAGAAAGCCGGTCGCTCGCGCTATACGGTCGAGCCGAATATCAAATCGGGCAAGGGCGCCCTGCGTGATCTGCAATTGATGCGCTGGCTGGCGCAGTTTCTATACGGAGCCGATGCGTTCGAGCGCTGGGTTGGTAGCCGCCTGCTCTCGGTCGATGATGTCGTCAAATACGTTGCGGCCGATGATCTTCTGTGGACGATCCGCTTTCACCTTCACGCTCTGGCTGGCGGCAAGGATGAAAGGTTGACCTTCGATCTTCAGCCGGAAATCGCCGCCCGGATGGGGTTTGAGGATGGCGAGGATGAAAGCGCCGTCGAGCGCTTCATGCGGGCCTATTTTCGTGCGGCCATGGATGTCGGTGCGCTGACACGTCTGGTTTGCGCCAAGCTGGAGGCCGATGCCTGGAAGTCGAAACCTCGTGGCTTGGCACGTTTTCTGCCCGGTCAGGATCCGGAAAAAAACCCGGATTTGGGTAAATTCGTGCTGCGTGACGGGCGACTCGATTTCGCCAATCCAACCCAGATCGCTGACGATCCGGTCTGTCTGATCCGCTTTTTTCACGTCGCGTCTTCGCGGCGGCTGGACCTGCATCCCGAGGCGGTGGCGCGGATTGGCCGAACGCTGCACCATGTTGACGAGAAATTCCGCGAAGACCCGCGCGCGGCCCGGGCATTCTTCGCGGTCTTGCTGGACTCGCCGGCGCCGATGCCGGTCTTGCGCCTGATGACCGAGGCCGGCCTGCTTGGCCGCTATATTCCGGAATTCGGGGACATTGTCGCGCGCACCCAGTTCAACATGTATCACCACTATACCGTCGATGAGCACACGCTGCAGGCGCTGGGAATATTGCGCGAGATCGAAGTGGGTCAGCACCCGCTCGACCACCCGCTGACGACGCGCATCATGCCGCTGATCAAGCGCCGGCGGGCCCTGCATCTGGCTGTGTTGCTGCACGATACTGGCAAGGGTTCCGGTGATCAGTGCATTGAAGGCGCGATCCGCGCACGCACGGCCTGCAAGCGGCTCGGGCTTGATGATGCCGAGACTGAACTCGTCGCCTGGTTGATCCAGACCCATCTTCTGCTCAGCGATACGGCCCAGCGCCGTGATCTGAGTGATCCACAGACCGTGGCCGATTTTGCCGCCGCGGTTGGCACGGTGGAGCGCCTGCGTCTGCTCACCGTGCTGACGGTGGTCGATATTCGCGCCGTCGGACCGGGCGTGTGGAATGGCTGGAAGGGCCAGTTGATCCGCGATTTGTACGCGGCGACCGAACAAGTGCTCAAAAGCGAGGGCGCCGGGCTGGAGCGTGCGCGCGAATCCCTGGCCGACAAGGCCCGGGCGACCCGGAGCAAGGCGCTGCCGCGCCTGGCGCGAATCAATCCGGATTTTGCGCAATGGTGGGCGGCGGAGTTGAATGACGCCTATTGGGTTTCATTCTCCGAGGAGGATCGTTTCCGGCACGCTGCCTTCGCCCGGCATGTCTATGAGACCGGCCGCACCTCGGCTGCCGCAGTTCGGGTTGATCGGCGGCGGGCGGCGACGGAAGTTATGATCTGGTCGCCGGATCGCGAGCGGGTGTTTGCTGATATCGCCGCGGCCCTGGCCGATATGGGCGCCGATGTTGTTGGTGCCACCATCAATACGACCACCTCCGGCAAAGTCTTTGATATTTTCCATATCCAGGACGCAGCCGGCCAGCCCTATGGCCATGACGACACGCCCAAGCGCGATGCGCTCGTCGACTATCTCAGACTCGTGGCCACGGGAGAATTCCCGGTGCGGCGGCGACATATCATGCCGATGAAGCATCGCGACGCCGCATTCCGGGTTGAGCCAAATGTCAGTATTTCCAATGAATTGGCCGAACATGCCACCGTGATCGAGGCCTCCGGCCGTGACCGGTCGAGCCTGCTGGCGGACCTGGCCGATGTGATCGCCGACGAGGATCTGTCCCTTACATCCGCTCAAATCGATGGTTATGGCGAACGCGCAACGGATGTGTTCTACGTCACCCATATGGGCCACAAGCTGGAGGATGCCGCTGTGATCGACCGCCTGCATGCCGGCCTGATGGCGGTCTTGAGTCAAAGCGAAACGGCGCTCGACGAGAAGGCAGCCGAACGCGGCATAGCCCGCGCCCGCGCCAGCGTTCTGAGGTAATCATGCGTTTGTTGCGGTCCACCGCTATCGTCGGTCTGTTTACCTCTGCAAGCCGGGTGCTCGGCTTCGTCCGGGAAATCCTGCTGGCAGCGGCGCTTGGTGCCGGCGCGATCACCGACGTGTTCCTGACGGCTTTCCAGTTTCCCAACCTGTTCCGCCGGATCTTCGCCGAAGGCGCGTTCAACTCAGCCTTTGTGCCGCTCTATGCCGGCAAGCTCGAGGCCGAGGACGAGACCGAGGCGCAGATTTTCGCGCGACAGGTCCTGTCGCTGCTCTTCACCTCAATGCTGATTTTCGTGGTCCTGGCGCAGCTCGGCATGCCGTGGCTGATGTATCTGCTCGGCCCCGGCTTCGTCGAGGATCCGGATCTGTTTGCCCTGGCTGTCCTGTTGACCCAGGTCACCATGCCTTACCTGCTGATGATGTCCATGTCGGCGATGTTGAGCGGCATGCTCAATTCGCACGGCAAGTTTGCGGCGGCGGCAGCGGCGCCTGTGCTGCTCAACCTCACCCTGATCGGGGTTATGGTGTTCTCGGACGCTGGCGGCGAGCAATTGGCGCTTTATCTGTCGATCGGCATCTCGGTTTCCGGCGTTCTGCAGACCCTCTGGCTGTGGATGTCCTGCCGTCAACTCAATATCCGTCTCAGCCTGCGCCTCCCCAAGCTCACCCCCGATACCCGGCGTCTGATCGTTCTGGGCGTGCCCGGTGCCGTGGCGGCTGGCGTGACGCAGATCAATATTCTCGTCACCTCCTCGATTGCGACCATGGAAGAGGGCGCGCGTTCCTGGCTTTATTTCGCCGACCGCCTGTACCAATTCCCGCTCGGTGTCGTCGGTATCGCCATGGGCGTGGTGCTCTTGCCGACCCTGTCGGGCCGGTTGCGCAGCGGCGATGATGCCGGCGCCAGCAATGTTATGAGCCGGGCGCTGGAAGTCTCGATGGCGCTGACGCTGCCGGCCGCGGCGGCGCTTGCAACCATTCCCCATTTCATCGTCTCCGGCCTGTATGAGAATGGCGCCTTTACCAGCCATGATGGCGAGATGGTGTCCCAGGCCCTGATCGCATTTGCGTTCGGGCTGCCGGCCTTTGTGTTGATCAAAGTCCTTTCGCCGGGCTTCTTCGCGCGCCAGGACACCTTCACCCCGATGTTGTTTGCCGGTGTGTCGGTCGGCATCAATCTGGTGCTTGGCCTTATCCTCTTCTTCGGACCGATGGGGTTTCTCGGGCTCGCCATTGCCACGGCCGTTGCTGGCTGGGTCAATGCGATCTTGCTCGCCGTAACCCTGAGCCGGCGCGGCCTGCTCAAGCCGGATGAACGGCTGCGCTATCGCTTGCCGCGCATCGTCGGCGCCGTGTTGCTGATGTCGGCCTTTCTTGGTCTCGCCGGGAGTCAGGCTGATTGGGTGGTCGCACACAGCTTTGATATTCCGCTGCTGGGTCTGTTGCTGGTCTGTGGCGCAGGCGCGCTGGTCTTTGGCGGATCGGCGATATTGACCGGGGCGCTGAAAATCTCCGAGCTGCGTGACGCGCTCAAGCGCCCTTGAGGCCTGCCCTCGCGGCCGCTAAGACCACATTCTTCTTTCACCTCCTTCCACCCGAGGCGCCCCATGAGTGACACTCCGACAGATTATGACGGCCCCAAACGCATTTTTTCCGGCATGCAGCCGACCGGTCAGCTGCATCTGGGCAATTATCTTGGTGCGCTCAAGAACTGGGTGTCGCTGCAGGATGAGGGCAGTTGGGAGTGTTTCTACTGCGTCGTCGATATGCATGCGATCACCATGCCGCACGATCCCAAGGCGCTGCCGGGCGCGGTGCGCGGGGCGGCTGCCGCTTATATTGCCGCCGGTGTGGATCCGGCCAAGAGCGCTGTTTTCGCGCAATCGGCCGTGCCCGAACATGCCGAGCTTGCCTGGATCCTCAATTGCGTCGCCCGCATGGGTTGGCTCGAGCGCATGACCCAGTTCAAGGACAAGGCCGGCAAGGACAAGGAGCGCGCTTCGGTCGGCCTGTTCACCTATCCGGTGCTGATGGCGGCCGATATCCTGGTGTACAAGGCGACGCATGTGCCGGTCGGGGACGACCAGAAACAGCATCTCGAATTATGCCGAGACGTCGCGGCTCGCTTCAACCGCGATTATGGTGATGGCGAAACCATCTTCCCGATCACCGAGCCGGTAATCCAGGGACCGGGCGCACGGATCATGAGCCTTCGCGACGGCTTGTCGAAAATGTCCAAATCGGACGTTTCGGACAATTCGCGCATAAATCTGCATGATGATGCCGACACGATTGCGAAAAAGATCCGTAAGGCCAAGACCGATCCCGAGCCTTTGCCGGACACGCTTGAGGCGTTGAATGCCCGCCCCGAAGCGACCAATCTGGTCGGGATTTATGCGGCCCTGACCGGTCGCAGCAAGGGTGATGTGCTGGCGGAATTCGCCGGTCAGGGCTTCGGCGTGTTCAAACCGGCGCTTGCCGATGTCGCTGTCGAGTATCTCGCGCCGATCTCCGACGAGTTCCGGCGTCTGGTCGCCGACCAGGCCGAGATCGATCGCATTCTGGCCGATGGCGCCGAGCGGGCGCGGACCGTGGCGGCCCCGGTGCTCAAGCAAGCCAAGCAGATCATTGGTTATTGGAGCTAGCCTCCAGCCCGAGACAGATGGCCACACTGACAGGCCACCCGTTTGCGGACTAACTGGAATGGTGAAATCTGGAGACGCGCGATGTTGAGACTTACCCTGACGGTGGCCGCGGCCGCTTTTCTTGCTGGCTGTGGCGGTGCAGAGGATAACGTGGCTGCAAGCCATGAGGGCGGACACGCCACGTCTGAGCACGCGATGGCTGGAGATGGCGTCTCGCAGGCGCTGGCGCCACTGCCGGATGACGGTGTCTCGCCGCTCATTGATGTGCGCGCGACCTGGATGCGGCCGCATCCCCAGGGACGTGATGTCACAGCCGCATATTTCGCAGTCTACCTTGCCGCGGGAACCGCAGACCGGCTGGTGTCGGCGCGGGTTGATGGCGCGGACCGGGTCGAGCTGCATGGTCACACAACCGACCCGGAGACCGGCATGATGCAGATGCACCCGATCGGGCCGCAGGATATCGTGGCAGCGGGCCCGCTGGTCTTCGTGCCCGGTGGCCGTCATTTGATGGTGTTCGGGCTTGATCCGGTGGTCGAGGGGCAGAGCGTGTCCGGCGCATTGGTGTTCGAGCGCGCCGGCGAGGTGCCAGTTGAGTTTGAAGTGCGCGCGACGATGCCCGGACTTGCGACCGAATTCGAATAGCGGCTCAGTCGGTGCTGGTTGGAGCCGCTTCGCCGGCCTCCAACCGCTCCGCCAGCGCATAGCGGTCGGGATCATAGGGTTTGGGCGCACGCGGCCAGAACAGGCGCACCAGCCAGGCGCCGGCCACGACTCCCGGTAGGAAAAACAGACCCGCGGCGGTTTCCTGCAACAGGAATAGCCAGACAAAGCCACCCAGGCAGACCGCGCCCGCCACGCCACCGATTGCTGACAGGGCCAGCATGAAGCCGAGTTTCGGCCCCTCGACGAATTGAATCGCATCGCGCCTGGCTGTGAGCGCCCGATGCAGATCGATCAGAAGATCGCGAAACGTGTCCGCTTTCAACTCCCAGGCGCCCGGTCGGACCCAGCTCATCGACGCGAAGACCAGTTCATTGCCGCGCCTGTCGCTGACGCGGCAGACGACCTGGCTCGCGGGACCGGCCATCTCGACATTCAGCCGGACGATGGCGATCTCGGAAAAGGGCATGGATTGTGCGGCCCCGTCCCGATCATTCTCCTGCACGAGCGCATCGGGTCCCAGCCGGGTCACGCGCAAGCCGCTGGCGGCACTGCGCCGGTCTTCATGCTGAACCATGTCGCACCCTTGTCTCGCCTGCCCGGAAACCAAATACTGGACGAGACCGGTTGAACTCGCCAAACTCCGGGACAATGTCAAATCACACCCGAAAATTTCTCACCATCGCCGATGATAGTGCCGAGTGCCGCAAGGCACTCTATTTCACCGCGCGTCGTGCTCATGCGCTGGGAGCCAAGGTCGCCATCCTCGCGACTTATCAGACCGGCGATTTCAACCACTGGATCGGCGTCGCCGAGACCGCCAAGCGCGAAGCCGAAGTGGCCGCGGAAACCCTGCTGGAATCCCTGGCCGAAGATGCCGAGGCCATAACGGGAGAGCGGCCCGAACTGGTCTTGCGCGAGGGTGAGCGCCGTGCGGTGCTGGCGCAGGTGCTCGAGGATGATCCCTTGATCTCATTCCTGGTACTTGGCGCGTCGGTTTCAAGTGAGGGGCCTGGCCCGCTGGTGATGGCACTGGCCCGGGGCAAGGGTCTTTTCACTGGCCGCTCCGTCCCGGTAACCGTCGTGCCGGGCGATATGGAGAATTCGGAGATCGACGCCCTGTCCTGATAACCCTGTCCATTAAAGGGTTGAACCTTCTCCGATTCAGCGCCACTTGAGGGACAAGGAGATGCCCGATGTTCATTCAGACAGAATCCACGCCCAATCCGAATACGCTGAAATTCCTGCCCGGCCGGGAAATCTCCCCGGGTGGACCGCATGAATTCGAGACAGCTGCCGCCGCAGAGGCATCGCCGCTCGCGGCCGACCTCTTCCTGATTGAGGGCGTCACGGGCGTTTTTCTCGGCGAGGATTTTATTGCGATCACCAAGGATGGCGCGGTCGAATGGGATCATATCAAACCCTTCCTGCTCGGCGCCATCATGGACGGTCTGCAATCGGGACGGCCCATCCTCGGCGACGCGGAAACCGCGAGTGGTCACGCTGCATATGCGGGTGATGATGCCGAAATCGTGCAGGAGATAATCGAGCTGATCGATACACGCGTGCGTCCAGCGGTGGCCCAGGATGGCGGCGATATCCTGTTTCATTCCTTCATCGCTGAAAGCGGCACGGTGCGTCTGAAAATGCGCGGCGCCTGTTCGGGCTGCCCGTCCTCGACCATGACCCTGAAGGCCGGGATCGAGAATCTCCTCAAGCATTACATCCCGGAGATCCAGAGCGTCGAAGCTGTCGCCTAGCGACTGCATCCGTGACGCAGCAAGTCTTTTTCCAAAACGGCATATTAAATTCGGTTTCGCGCCTGTTTATGTCTGCCTCTACATTAATTAATCTGCGGAGACCGAAACATGTCAGGCGAAGTAACCAACAAGCCCACCCAAAACACCATTATCGATGAAGCCGCGCTCGCTCAGGTTTTTCTCGATGCGCGCACCTATAATGATTTCGAGACGACGCCGATTCCCGAGGCGACCATTAAGCGTCTGTATGACATCACAAAAATGGGCCCAACCAGCGCGAATAACTCGCCGGCCCGCTTCGTGTTTGTCCAGTCGCAGGAGGCCAAGGCGCGACTCAAGCCGCATCTCGGTGCGGGTAATCTGGACAAGACGATGAAGGCGCCCGTGACGGTCATCTTCGCCTGGGACGAGAAATACTACGACAAAATTCCCCAATTAATGCCGCACAATCCCGGTGCCCGCGAATGGTTCACCGGGCCGGGTGCCGAACTCAATGGCCGGCGCAATTCCGTGCTGCAGGCCGGGTATTTCCTGCTCGCAGCGCGCGCTCTGGGGCTCGACACAGGTCCGATGACCGGCTTTGACGCGGCTGGCGTCGATGCTGAATTTTTCGCGGGCAATCCCGCCACTGAAAACTGGAAGTCGGACATTCTGATCAATCTCGGAATCGGGACCACGAAAAACCTCTTCCCACGTCTGCCGCGTCTGAGCTTCGACGAGGCCGCGCAAATCATCTAGACCGCAAGCATGGCTTTGTTGGCGATCGATACGACCGGTTCTGATTGCTCCGTGGCGCTGCGCGTCGCGGGGCAAGCGGATATGTGCCGCAGCGACCCGATCGGGCGCGGCCATGCCGAGCATCTGGCGCCCATGGTCGCCCGTCTGCTGGAGCAGGCCGGGCTGCAGGCCTCTCAAATCAAGCGTATTGGCGTGACCACCGGGCCGGGCAGTTTTGCCGGGAGCCGGGTCGGCGTCGCTTTCGTCCGCGGCCTTGCTCTGGCGACGGGTGCCGAGGCTGTTGGCGTTGGCAATCTGGCTGTTCTGGCGCAAGCGGCGGCGATCACCGGGGCCCTGGCTGTTCTGCATGACGCCAAGCGCGGCGACATTGTTTTGCAGGTCTGGATCGGCGGTGTGGCGTCGATGGCCGAATTACTGCCCGTCGCCCGGGTGGCCGCGCGCATACGGGAACTCGCTGGCGATACCGGGCATATGGCCGGAAACGGTGCGGCCCTGATTGAATTGCCGGGATTTACCGATCTCGCGATGACGAATATCAGCTTGCCGGCATTGCTGGACCTGGCCGGACGTGTCGATGCCGCGCAGGCGCCACCCTTGCCTTTCTATGCGCGCCCTCCCGATGCGAAACTGCCCGGAGGCCGTGAGCCTTGAGCGCGATACGGATCGAATGCACCGGGCCGGACTCGGCCGGCAAGATGGCGCAAGTCCATTCGGTCTGCTTTCAGCCTTTCTGGTCCGAGCGTGAAATCGCCGCGATGATGCATATGCCGACGACGATCGGCCTGCTTGCCCGTTACGGCGATGTGGCCGTTGGCATGGCCCTGTACCGGGTCGCAGCTGGTGAGGCCGAGCTATTGACGATCGGAGTCGTGCCGGCGCAGCGGGGACAGGGCGTCGGCGCACAGATTCTGGCCCGTGGCGAGACGGAAGCGGCGGTTCGGGGGGCGGAGCGTCTGTTTCTGGAAGTCTCGACGCTCAACACGTCGGCGAAATCATTGTATGTTCGGACCGGTTACAGCCAGATCGGCCAGCGGCGGGCTTACTACCCCGACGGCAGCGATGCCCTGGTTCTTGAAAAAGCACTCTGCGGTGATGGACAGGGCAGCGGTCCAGAGCCTATCACTCAACTCAGCGAATAGGGGAGATCACATGGCGGATCGGATCGAGAAACTTTGCGTCGACAAAGGCCTGAGGATGACGGATCAACGTCGGGTGATTGCCCGGGTCCTGTCGGAATCCGAAGACCATCCCGATGCCGAGGAGCTTCACCGCCGCGCCGCTGCCGAGGATCCGCGGATCTCGCTGGCGACGGTGTATCGGACCGTGCGTCTGTTCGAAGAGGCCGGCATTATCGAGCGCCATGATTTCCGCGATGGACGCTCGCGCTATGAGGAAGTCGGCGACGAACACCATGATCACCTGATTGATCTGAAGTCGGGTGAAGTGATCGAATTCGTCAATGAGGAGATCGAGCGGCTGCAGGAAGCGGTCGCCCGCAAGCTGGGCTACAAGCTTGTCGATCACCGCATGGAGTTATACGGCGTACCGCTCAAGAGCGCCGGGGAGTAGGCGCCCGATCGAGGAGCGGTCATGTCCGCACGCCCACCCGGCAAGCACGCCTTCGTTTTCATCTTCATCACCGTTCTGATCGACATGATCGGGTTTGGCATCATCATCCCGGTGATGCCGCAATTGGTGATGTCGTTGACCGGTCAGCCCGTTGAATCGGCTGCCGTGATGGGCGGGTTGCTGATGGGTGTCTTCGCCTTCACGCAATTCATTTTTGCGCCGATCATTGGCGGATTGAGTGACCGTTATGGTCGCCGCCGCATCCTGTTGTTTGCGATGGCAGGCTTCACGATCGACTATTTGATCATGGGGACAGCGACGAGTTTTGCCGTCCTGTTTATTGGCCGGATGTTGTCGGGCGTGTTTGGCGCCACCTATACGACGGCGAATGCCTATATCGCGGATATCACTGCTGCCAAGGACCGTGCCGGGCGTTTCGGGATGATGGGGGCGGCCTTCGGTTTGGGCTTCATTCTGGGGCCTGTCGTAGGCGGCGTGCTCGGGGATATCGACCCACGCTATCCATTCTTTGCCGCCGCGGCGCTGGCCGGCGCGAATGTGATCTATGGCTATTTCATCCTGCCGGAAACCCTGAGCATCGAAAATCGCCGGCCCTTCAATATCCGGCGCGCCAATCCGTTTGGATCCTTGATTCAGATGCGCCAATACCCGGTCGTATTTGCGATGCTGGCTGCGGCCTTTTTGTTCTTTCTGGGCCATGCCGCATTTCCGGCGCTCTGGACTTATTTTTCGACCCTGCGCTTTGACTGGACGCCGCGTGATATCGGCTTGTCGCTGATGGCGGTCGGGCTGGCTTCGGCTATCGTGCAGGGTGGATTGACGCGGATTATCGTCGCCAAAATCGGTGAGTGGCGCGCGTTTGGGATCGGCTTCTCGATCGCCACACTGGCCTATATCGGCTATGGTTTCGTCAGCGAAGTCTGGGTGTTCTACGTCATTATGGCCTTCGGTTCCTTTGCCGGAATTGGCGGGCCGGCGATGCAGTCGATCTGCTCGCGACTGGTGCCGGCCAATAGCCAGGGCGAGTTGCAGGGGGCGATGTCGAGCTTGCAGAGCCTTTCGATGGTGATCGGTCCGCTGACCCTGCCATTGGTCTTCCGTTACTTCACCACTGACTCAGCGCCCGTCTACCTTCCAGGTGCCGCTTTCCTGCTGGCCGCCGTCTTGACGATCATGGCCCTGATTGTTGGCCTGTCATCGCGCAGCCAGGACGTTTCGACTCTCGCGAAACCGGCGCCGGTCGAGGCGGAGTAAAGTGGCAGGTCTTGCTTTGAGAGACAGTTTCGCCCATAACGCGCGGCTTCCCCGGCATGGACCGGAGTGCCAACAAGCCGACCGGTCGCGGTTGCCCCAGAGTGACGATGAGCTCGACGCGTAAACGTCTGTATATCAAGACCTATGGTTGCCAGATGAATGTCTATGATTCCGAGAGGATGAAAGACGTTCTGACGCCGCTTGGCTATGAGACGTCCGAGCAGGCCGAAGGCTCTGATCTCGTCATCATCAATACCTGCCATATTCGCGAGAAGGCGGCGGAGAAGCTGTATTCCGATCTCGGACGCCTGCGCCCCTTCAAGGAAGCCAAGGCCGATCATGGTGGCATGACGATCGCCGTGGCCGGTTGTGTCGCCCAGGCCGAGGGCGCCGAAATCATGCGGCGCGCGCCAACGGTCGATCTCGTGGTCGGGCCGCAGAGCTACCACAAACTCCCGGAATTGATCGCGCGCGCCCATCGGGCCCGTGGCGAGGCGCTCGACACCGAATTCGAGGTCGAGGACAAGTTCGATCAATTGCCGGTCGAGCGTCATGTCGAGGGCTATTCGGCCTTTGTGACGGTGCAGGAAGGTTGCGACAAATTCTGCACCTTCTGCGTCGTGCCCTATACGCGCGGCGCCGAGTGGTCGCGCCCGGTCGATCAGCTGGTCGATGAAATTCGCCGCCTCGCCGCCAAGGGCGTGCGCGAAATCACTCTGCTGGGCCAGAACGTCAACGCCTTTCATGGCGCACCACCGGCCGGCCGCGAGAGCGATGGCCCCTGGGGTCTTGGCCAGTTATTGCGCCATATCGCCCTGATTGGCGGCATTGAGCGCGTGCGCTATCTCACCAGCCATCCGCGCGACATGGATGAGGCGTTGATCGCCGCGCATCGCGATGAATTCAAGATCATGCCCTATCTGCACCTGCCGATTCAGAGCGGGTCGGACAAGATCCTCAAGGCGATGAATCGCCAGCACACCTATGCCGAATACGCGGAACTGATCGCCCGCATGCGTGAAGTCCGGCCCGATATCGCGATTTCCGGCGATTTCATCGTTGGTTTTCCCGGCGAGACCGATGCCGATTTCGAGGACACGATGCGTTGCGTCCGCGAGATCGGTTATGCCAGCGCTTTCTCCTTCAAGTATTCGCGCCGTCCGGGGACGCCGGGCGCGGCGATGCCGAACCAGATTGACGAGACGGTGAAAACTGAGCGCCTGCATGCGCTGCAAGCCCTGCTCGATGAGCAGCAAACCGGCTTCAACCGCTCGCAAATCGGTCGCACCCTGCCGGTCCTGTTCGAGAAAACGGGGCGGATTGCCGGGCAATTGCACGGCCGCAGCCCCTATCTGCAGTCGGTTCATGTCGACGGACCGGCTGAACTGATCGGCCGGATCGGCCAGGTCGAGATCGATGCGGCCTCGCGCAACTCACTGTCGGGGCGGCTTGTGAGCGCGGAGCGCGACGTCGCGTGAGCCCGGTGAAACCCCCATCGAAATCCCCCTCGAAGACCCGTTCAGCCAAACCGCGCCGGGAAGTGTCCGAAGGCCTGCATTTCGACGATGTCGAACGCCTGCGCGCCATGGTCGGTGCCGGCGACCGCTTCCTGATCCTGATCGAGGAAGAGCTCGGCGTGCGTTTGAGTGCGCCCGGTGGGGGCCAGATCGTGATTGCAGCCGGCGACCCGCAGGCGCGTGATGATGCCAAGCGCGTGCTCAAGGGCCTGTATGCCAGCCTGGCGCACGGGCTGACCTGTGATGAGGCGACGGTTCGCGCCGCGCTGCGGATGCGCGATGGTGGCGATGTTCCGACCCAGCCCGATGACGGTGTCATCCGGGTGCCGCGCGGTGCCAGCCTGATTGCCCGCACCGAAGGTCAGCGCGCCTATGTCCGCGCCCTGAAAAATGAAAAAGCCTATGACCTGATCTTCGGCGTCGGCCCGGCCGGCACCGGCAAGACGCTGCTGGCGGTCGCCTATGGCGCTTCCATGCTGGTCCAGCGCAAGTTCGAGAAACTCATCATCACGCGCCCGGCCGTTGAAGCTGGCGAGAAGCTTGGCTTCCTGCCGGGTGATCTCAATGAGAAGGTCGACCCCTATCTCCTCCCGGTCTGGGATGCGCTGGCCGATACGCTGGGGCGTGCCGAGCTGGAACGCATGCGCGCCGATGGCCGTATCGAGGTGGCGCCGATCGCCTTCATGCGCGGCCGCACGCTCAATCGCGCCTTTGTCATTGTCGATGAGGCGCAGAACACGTCGCGCGCCCAGATGCAGATGGTGCTGACCCGGCTCGGCGAAGGTTCGCGCATGGCGGTCACCGGCGATCCAAGCCAGTGTGACCTGCTGCCGCGCGATCCATCCGGCCTGCCACATGCGCTGGAAATTCTGGCCGAGACCAAGGGTGTGGCGGCGATCCGCTTCACCCGCGCCGATGTCGTGCGCCATGATCTCGTGGCCCGCATTGTGGCGGCCTATGAAGACGATCTGAACAAGACAGGCGGAGCCCGGTCGTCATGAATGCTGTCGACGTCATCGTTGAAGACGAGGCCTGGAACACAATCGAGGGCAAGACCCGGCTGGTCGAGCAGGCCGTCGCTGCCGCGGGCGCGGAAATCAGCGATGCGCTGCCGGGCGTGATCGCTGTTCTGTTGACCGATGATACGGCGATGGCTGATCTCAATACGCGATTCCGCCAGAAGTCCGGGCCGACCAATGTGCTGTCCTTTCCGGCATCTGAGCATACGGCCAATCATCTGGGCGATATCGCCCTGGCGTCCGGCGTGGTGATCGGCGAG